>JACXTT010000685.1_pt1 | contig 57856 bp, 46 predicted proteins | sample 9270951 | NCBI WGS metagenome assembly JACXTT01 (sample SAMN15532306, study PRJNA645909) | rock metagenome | isolation source: weathered quartz diorite | place: Puerto Rico | collected 2017-06-21
TCAGAGGGTTTGATACGGTTACAGCAAATAAATCTAAGAATTGCAAGCAGATGCGGAAGTTGATACGCTCATGTTACATTCATGTCACCGAGGTGACTTTGGCCGACCGAGCGCAATTTCTGGCGGAAGTGGAACGTTTGGTGGCGAGCCATACCCTTCACGGCTCGGAATCCCTTTGCAAACTCTTGCGCTATCTGGCCAAACAGGCCGTCGAGCATCCTGGTGTTCCCGTCAAGGAGTATCAAATTGCTACTGAAGTCTTCGGTAGGCAGTCGGACTTCGATCCGCAGCTCGATTCCATGGTACGCGTTCAGGCGGGCAGGCTCCGTTCGAAACTCGCCGAATATTACAGTACCGAAGGCGCAAACGACGCGACTATCGTCGAAATTCCTAAAGGAAGCTATGCCGTCGTCATTCATGATCGCGCCACAGCACCGCCTTCGAATGGACACCCAGAGACTCATCAAAATGGCTCCAAACAAAACGCCGTGCCGCGCGGTTGGATCTTCGCGGTTGCCGCGCTCAGTATCGCCCTCGTCGCTGCAGTTACGTTGCTCGCGCGGAGCTACAACGAGCGCCGTGGAGGCAGTTCTTCCGAACAAACAGTGTCTGCGGCGGAAGTCGCTGCACCGTTTCGAATCTTCTGGAAGGGTTTCGCAACCTCTGCTGAAGAACCCTGGGTCATCTTCAGCAACGCCGCTTTTGTTGGCCGCCCCGACATCGGCATGCGTTACTACGACGCCAAAAAGGACGGAAAGGCGCAGATTCTCGACCACTACACCGGTGTCGGCGAAGTCCTTGCCGTGCACAATCTCGACCTCGTCTTTTCCGCCCTGCGCCAGTCTCTTCGCATTAAGCGCGGCAGCTTGTTCTCTCTTGACGATGCAAAAAATAACGATCTGATTTTCATCGGCTCGCCCAGCGAAAACCTCACCCTGCTGGAGATTCCAAGCACAAAGGAATTCTTCTTTCGCCGCGTCCCCGACGGTCCACGCGCCGGCAACATGGAAATCATTAATGTGCATCCTCAGCAGGGCGAATCAGCGAGCTACCTCGCCAGCCCTTCGAATGTTCCTATGAATGAGGACTATGCTGTGGTTGCCCTCGTTAAGGGCATCAATCCGGAGCACTCTGAACTGATTTTGGCAGGCACCACAACGATTGGCACGCAAGCCGCCGTCGAGTACGTCACCCGCGAAAACTATCTTGCTACCCTGCTGCGGCGCCTCGGCGTGAGCGACGCAAGCCAACTGAGCCCGTTTGAAGCGGTGATTCGTGTCCGCGTCGCGAAAGGTGTGCCCGTCGAATCCGATTTGGTCGCTCTGCGAAAACTGAAAAACTAGCAAAATCAGCTGGTGGGCGGGACGAGCTTTGGGTCCAGCGATTTGGCCCTGTCGAATTCTCTCGCGGCTTCTTCTTTTTTCCCTTGTTGCAACAACGCTAAGCCCAATTCATAGTGTGCCGGCGCAAAATCCTGTGCGGCATTGATCGCGGATCGAAATTGGGAAATCGCGCCTTCGAGATCGCCCGCGTTACGAAGACGCTTGCCGGAGTTTGTCGCGAAAACCGCGGCTTGCAAGTCCGTTTTGCGTTTTGCAAGCTCCGCGCCCGCGCGCGATTCCGCGGCGGCTCCTTCCGCGTCGCCAAGTTCACGAAGAACAGCAGCAAGCGTGGTATGCGCGCCTGCAAAATCCGGCTGAAGTCGCAGCGCTTCGCGAAGCGCCCCGGCCGACTCCTGCAATTTTCCCAGTTGCTTCAAGACAGTTCCGAGCGTATAGAAGGCTTCCGCATAATCTGGTTTTGCGCGGATGGCTGCGCGGAGCTCCGTCTCTGCAGTTTCAAAATCGCCTTGCTGCCACAGCGTGACCCCCAGCGTGTAGGGCGCATCCGGTTGCGAAGGATCAAGCGCTTTCGCTTTGCGGAATTCCGCAATTGCTTCAGGTAATTTGTCCTGCAGCTTTAGGGCGAGGCCTAGGTCATAGTGCAGCGTGGGATCCTCGGGAGCTTGTTTCAGCGCAGATTCAAATTGTTTTGTGGCGGCAACGAAATCGGCCCTTTGCAGATAGGCAACGCCCAGATTAGTCTGATAGCCGACATCAGCCGGCTTGAGGCTAAGAGCGGATTGAAATTCAGAGATGGCACCCGGCGCATCTCCGGTTTGCAAAAGCACGAGCCCTAAATTGTTGCGGCCCTCGGCATCTTGCGGCCGCAATCGCAGATACTCGCGAAACGCCGCAATCGCTTCCTCGCCGTGTCCTGTTCGCTGCTGCAGGAGCCCGAGCTGCTTCTGCGCGTCCGCATTCCTCGCATCCAGTTTGAACGAGGCCTGCAGTTCGCTGATGGCGCCGCTTGCATCGCCGAGATCGCGCAAGGCTAACCCCAGATAGTAGTGCGCAAGCCCATTCTGCGAATTCAGCCGCACCGATTCTTGCAGTGCGATGCGGGCTCCTTCCAGATCTTTTTGCTCGTAAAGCAAAACGCCGAGATGAAGTTGCGCGCTCGCAAGTTCCGGCGAAATCCGCACCGCCTCGCGAAATTGCGCCTGTCCTTCCTGGGTATTTCCCTGCTGTACCAGCAAGGCTCCCAAATCATCGTGCAAAACAGCCACGTTGGGATTTGATTCCACTGCTCGCTTCATCGCGGCGACTGCGCCGGGCAAATCGTGTGCGGCTTCGAGCGCGCGGCCCAGCGCGCGATGCGCATCCACGTTCGATGGCGCGAGCCGCACGGCTTCGCGGGCTTCGCGCACCGCGGCCAAAGCGTCGCGCTTCTGCAGGAATGCAGCGGAAAGATTCGTATGCGCCTGGATGAGTCCGGCCTTTAGGCGCACGGCGGAGCGAAGCTCCGAAATTGCTGCATCGACATCGCAAGACAAGAGAAGAACAAAGCCGAGCGAGTTGTGAGCTTCCGCGCTTTGCGGAGCAAGTTTCGCTGCTTCCGCAAATTTTCCCCGCGCCGCAACGAGGTCGCCCTGCTTCAGCGCTTCGATTCCCGCTTCATAGACTTCATTTGCCTTATCCGAAACTGTCGTTGCTGGCTGCTGCGAAAGAATCGGAACGCCGCCAAAAACAAGGAGAGCTGCCGTTGCGACAGAAAGCAAAACGAAACACCGTCCTTGCCATTTTGCGAAGGAATGCAAAAACTCCAGCCTTTCCGGAACTCGGGCAAACAGAAAACCCATACTAGCATCAGATGCAGCAAAGGGATTTTCGCGCTTGCGGAAGCTGCCTTGACCTGAGGATGCGCGGGTTCTACGATTTTGAAACCTCGATGAAACTCGCCAACGGCCGTTTTCAAAAAACGATTGCGAAAGCCTGTGCCGTTTTTGCTTCTCTGCTCTTCGCGTTGCCAGGAACGATCATGCTTGCGCAAGACAAAACTCCCAAAACAAACGGAATCGCATATTTTACAGACGAAGCCTTGAAGCGCGGACTCACTGCGGCAAACGTGTTCGGCGGAGTGGAGACAAAAAAATACATCATCGAGACGACCGGCACGGGCGTCGCGATTTTTGACTACGACAACGACGGGTGGCCGGATATTTTTGTGGTGAACGGCACGACGCTTGATCCCTTGGCAGGAAAAAAACCTCCGACGAATCATCTCTATCACAACAATCACGATGGAACATTTACGGATGTGACGGAAAAAGCGGGACTCGCGCGCAATAGCGGATGGGGACAGGGTATTTGCGTCGGAGATTATGACAACGACGGCTTTGAAGATTTGTACGTAACGTACTACGGAAAGAATGTTTTGTATCACAACAACGGCGACGGAACTTTTTCCGAGGTGAGCGAAAAAGCCGGAGTTGCCGGAAACGGAAAAGTGTGGGGAACCGGTTGCGCGTTCGTGGATTACGACCGCGACGGAAAACTCGATTTATTTGTAGCCAACTATGTTGACTTTGACGTGACGACTGCGCCGGGGCCGGGGAAGCGGGCGTCGTGCATGTGGAAGGGCGTGCCCGTGATGTGCGGACCACGCGGCTTGCCGTGGTCCAAAAATATTCTGTACCACAACAAAGGCGACGGCACGTTCGAGGACGTGACGAAGAAAGCCAAGATCGATCAGACGAACGGTCACTATGCGTTTAGCGTTTCGACGTTCGACTATGACGATGACGGCTGGCCGGATATTTACGTCGCTTGCGACAGCACGCCGAGCATTTTGTATCACAACAATCATGATGGAACCTTCACGGACGTTGCCGTGATCGCGGGAGCCGCATTCAATGAAGACGGGAAAGAACAAGCAGGAATGGGCTCGACGATTGGCGATTTCAATGGCGATGGGAAGCTGGACATTTTCAAAACCAATTTTTCGGACGATACATCCACGTTGTACCGAAACAACGGCGACGGAACTTTCGACGACGTGACGTTTGCGGCGGGGCTTGGCCTCTACACGAAATATTTGGGTTGGGGAACGATGTTTGTGGACGTGGACAATGACGGCTGGCCGGATTTGCTGCTAGTAAACGGGCACGTGTATCCGGAAGTGACGAAGCAACATCTCGGGAGTGAGTACGAAGAGCCGCGGGTGCTGTACCACAATTTGGGGAACGGAAAATTTGAAGATATTTCGGAAAGCTCGGGGCCGGGAATAACGGCGGCGCGGTCTTCGCGCGGATTGGCCGTGGGCGATTTGTGGAATGACGGGAGAATGTCCGCGGTCGTGAGCAACATGAATGAGCCGCTGAGTTTGCTGGTGAACCAGGTGAAGACGGGCAACCACTGGATCGGAATAAAAACCGTGGGAACGAAATCGAACCGAGATGGAATTGGAGCCAAGATTCGGGTGCAAGTACAGGAAAGTGGCGAGTGGCGAGTGGGGAGTGGCGAGAAAAACCAAACGCCGCAAGCAGGCAACGCTTCGGGCAAAGGAGGACGGCTGCTTGTGGACGAAGTGCGCAGCGGGTCGAGTTTTGACTCGAACAACGACATGCGGGTGCATTTTGGATTGGGGAGCGCGGCGAAGGTGGAGTGGGTGGAAGTGCGCTGGCCGAGCGGGTTGACGGAGCGGTTTGAGGGATTGGCGGTTGATGGGATCTGGACGGTGACAGAGGGCAGCGGGAAGAAAGTGGTCCCTCGCTGAGTACACTCGGGATAAACGAGTGGCGAGTGACGAGATGAGTTCCAAAGTGGGAAGAGTGCCCCTCGCAAAAAATACTCGGGGTAAAGGGTACGCCCCGGCAGTTTTGAAAGAAGAGTGTGGAAGAGGTAGAAAAGAAACGGGATGAGTTTTCGTTTCTGGCAAAGAATGCCAAAGAATTGACCAAACTTCTGCAAGATTCCCGTTTTGAAAATAGTGTGACCCCATACCCGGGTGTTTTTGCAAAGAGTGCGCAAAACATTGAAGGAAAACGAGTTGAGCTGCATTCGGACGCAAAAGAAAGAGCAAAGAGTGTGCAAGCTGATGAAATTGTTGAGGATGAATTGCAGTTGCCTTCGCCCCTCGAGAAACCGCTCGGGGTAAACAAACAGCGCTCTCCTCGGCTTCGCTCGGGGTAAAGGGGTAGTGGGTATGGGCGGGTGGCGCATGCTTTTGCGCTTTCATGTGGGAAGTATAGCCCAATCGAGGATACCAGAGTATGATTTGGCGATAAGTTAACTAGGGCCACGGTGGGTGGCCTACCCTTTGCGTTTTTGTCTTTGGCAAAGGGTGGGCTCTTCTTTCTCTTTTCATGCCGCACAAACTCAGACGCGTCACGGGCCGTGACGATCTGCATTTCATCACCTTCACTTGTTACCAGCGACGGAAGTTTCTTGCTTCAGCTCGCAGCAAGAATATCGTGGTGCGAATTCTGGGTGAGGTTCGCGCGCGATTCAGATTTAAGTTGGTAGGCTACGTCCTGATGCCTGACCACGTGCATCTGCTGATCAGCGAGCCTCCGGGCTCAACTCCGGCGAAGGCGATGCAGATCTTCAAGCAGCGGGTGTCGCGAAAGCTGCGTGGGCGGAAGCGTAAAGCCGGTTCCCAGATGAGCTTTGCGTTTCCAGAGGATGAAGAACCGCCGCTGCGTTTCTGGCAGAGGCGGTATTTTGATCTGAATGTGTATTCGAGATACAAGATTCGAGAAAAATTGGATTACATGCATGCGAATCCGGTGAAGGAAAAGCTAGTGAGTCATCCAAAGGATTGGCCGTGGAGCAGTTGGGCGGCGTATGTTGGCCGGGAAGCATTGTTGGCAATTGATCCTATTTGATAGAAGCCAGAAAAGAGGAAGAAGAGCCCACCCTTTGCAAAAAGCAAAACCGCAAAGGGTAGGCCACCCACCGCGTTTATTGGTTAGCTTTTGGCGTTTCGGATCGAGTGCGCCACCCGCGGCTATCGGTGACTACATGAGCGAGCAGACGGCGCGAAGCGTGGTGCTCGAGCCGCGCTCAGCGGCCTTCGCCTGAAGAAATGTGGAAAGACGGGAGAGGAGCTGAGTCGTTTGATCGCGGGTGAAGACGAGAAGCATTCGCGGCATTTCGGAAAGAACGTGAGGGCTCCAGGTGGCTTGCATAAGGCCGGTGTGGGAGTGGGAGTTTGTGCCGAGCAGGAGATGGCCGAGTTCGTGGGCGATGACATAGCCGAGCATTTCACCGTCGCCGATGCCGGGATGGTTGGCGCTGAGAGCAAGATTTTCGTAGTACACGTTGGAATAGGCACCCTGGCCTGATTCATCCACAAAAGCCTGACCGAAGACGTCCGCCCCGACGGTGCGCCCGCGAGGAATGATGCGGACTGAGAGGTGTGTGGGCCAGGCCAGATTGGAGCAGGGCGAGTGTGACGGCTTGAAGTCCGTTGGGTTCGCGGGCGGGCAAAACAGGAAATCCAGTTCGATGCCGGCTTGGGCAAAGATAGCGGAGGCGCGGGCCCGGGCCTGGGCAAGAATACCTGGGGCGACATGAGCGTCATCGAATAAGGAGACTTGGACACGGCCAACTATGTCCGGGGTTCGGGCGGCAGGGGTTCGGGCGACGGCAGATGTCGAAAAAGCGGCAGCCCCAACGATAAGAAAGAGAAAGGCGCGGCGTCTAATCAGATGCATGAGGAGCCTCCTCGAAACCGCCTCAGGCAGGCCCGAAGGCAGGATTCGAGGGGAACTTTGTGGCGGGCTGGCAGGTACCTCAATGCACTGCGGGTAATGACCCGGCGATTTGGCGATAACAAGCTAAATCATTGGCAGCAGGCGGGTTCCAGGAGCGAATTACGAGAAATTATCGAAAGACCATCAAACTTTCTACGAAGGGCGTCGTATAGGTTATTGGGGTGACCCATGCTGACACGGCCGAGTACAAACGGAAGCGTTCGATTCGGGGTATTCGACTTCAACCCGCACAGCCTGGAGCTGCGGAAGAGCGGAGCGCGGGTCAAACTCCAGGACCAACCCGGGCAGATTCTGTCGGCCCTGCTGGAAGCGCCGGGGGACCTCGTAACCCGGGAAGAGCTCCGGAAGAGGCTATGGAGCGAGGATACTTTTGTTGATTTCGATCACAGCCTGAACACCGCCATAAAGCGGCTACGGGATGCGTTGGGGGATTCCGCGGACAATCCGATTTTTATTGAGACACTTTCACGGCGGGGTTACCGGTTCATGGCGCCCTTGAGTCAACGGGCGAATGAGCACAACGGAAATGGAAACGTCGCGCAGCCATCCGCACTAAGCGCAGCGGCGGCAACTACAGGATGGTGGAGTGCGAGATTTTTGTGGTGGGGGCTTGCAGGTTTACTTCTAACAGCAGGGGCGGTTTCGGCGGGCTGGCACGCGGGGCACCGGACCGTGCGACCGATTCAACCGAGAGAGGTACGGCTTACGACCAACTCGGCGGATGCGCCCGTCGAGGGTGGTGCCATCTCTCCCGATGGCCGCCTTCTGCTCTATGCGGACCGGATCGGAATGCATGTGAAGGACACGACGAGCGGAGAGACGCATGCGGTAATGCTGCCGCCGGATTTTGCGGTCACTTGGGCGAGTTGGTTTCCAGACCAGAGCCACATCCTTGTATCGGCAGCGACGAGCTCAAGCGTGCGTGCGGGATTGTGGAAGGTGTCGCTACTCGGCGGGAGCCCGCAGAAATTGATGGAAGACGGGGAACAGGGGCGAGTGTCGCCGGACGGAAAGAAAATTGCGTTCATGCGCGGCGACTTTCCGCGGCGGACGATTTGGACGATGAACGTGGACGGGAGCGGTGCGGAGAAGGAAGTGGATTCGCCTGGATACATTTTTGGAATTCCTGCGTGGTCTCCGGACAGCCGGATGCTGGCGTTTTTGCGTGTGATTTATTTTCCGAACTGGTACGACGAGGATGTTCAAGTGGAGTCGCATGTCTTGGGCAGCGACAAAAACCAGATTGTGTTGAAGGATAAGCAACTCGCAGGCGGACTAGCGTGGGTTTCGGATGGACGGTTGCTTTTTTCGCTTGCTGAGGCACCGCCGTCGCAGGGAGACACAAACGTCTGGTCACTGCCGATGGATTTGCGGACGGGCCTCGCAAACGGAGAGCGGGTACGCATTACGACCGGCCCAGATCACAAGCCGGTGATGGACGCCTCTGCGGACGGGAAGAAATTATTGTTCCTGAGGACAAATATTCAGCCGGCGGTGTATGTCTCCGAAATTGATAAGAAAACGAAGATAGTGAGCCGGCCAGAGCGGCTAACGCTGGATGACCGCAGGAGTTTTCCGTACGAATGGACGCCGGACGGGAAATCGGTGCTCTTTATTTCGAATCGCGAGGGAAGATTTCATATTTACAAGCAGGAAGTTGGGAAAGGAACGCCGGAGCTGATCGACACGGGAATAAATTGGCCGAATATTCTGCGCTTGAATCCAGATAGGACAAGCATCCTCTATATAACGGACACAGCTCCTAATGCGCAAACACAACCTGTTAGCAATAGCGCGAACAGAAATGAAGACGATAAACACGTCGAGCACACCCCGACAAACGGCGACCTGTTTCGAATCATGCGTGTGCCGCTGAGCGGCGGCGAATCGAAAAAAGTGCTGGAATGGCCGCAGATCAACAATTTTCAGTGCGCGCGAGCGCCGTCACGGGAATGCATTTTCAGCAGTTTCACGAACGAGGCGCTGGAGTTTTACGAATTTGATTCCGATAGCGGGAAAAGCAGCCTGATGTTCCGCATCGCCGACCCGGAATGGCAGCTGCATAACTGGACGCTTTCGCCGAACGGAGAACTGCTGGCGCTTGCAAAGAAGCTACGCGCGCAGGAAGAAGCGGAAATACAAATCATGTCCCTGCGCGGCGGATCAACACGCAAGATTGCGCTAAAGGATTGGAGAATGGTGAGCACGATTGACTGGGCGGCGGACGGCAAGAGCATTTGGGCGAGCGCGTCGCCACGCGTGGGAGAAGAGGTGCTGGTCAATGTGGATTTGCAAGGCCACGTGAGGCCCGTGGTGAAAGAGGGAAGCCAATACGTCGGGTGGGCGATTCCTTCGCAGGATGGAAAGCGGCTCGCGATTTGGGAAGCGAGCGGGGCTTCGAACGTGTGGATGCTGGAGAATTTTTGAAAAAGTTGAGGCCAAACTTTAAATCTAAAGATGGCCCGCTTCAGAAAGCGGGCCCTACATCATTGCTTCGGTTTTGAGAAGGATTCAGTGCGGGTGATTCCTCTTCCTTCCGTGACGTAATAGAGCTGATTGGGCTTCAGGTCTTTGAGTAAATCGGTCTGGCCGCTTGGCCAACGGATTTCGACAAGCTCGACTTTTTGCGCTTCGCCGATGCCGAAATGCACTCGCAAGTCGTTTTGTGAATAGTAGCCGCCACCGCTGCGGACTTCGTCTATTTGAGTGTGAGGTTTTTCTTGTTTGGGGATGCGCGTCACGCACGTAATGCGCGCGCCGATGCCGCTGCGGTTGGATTTTGTGCCGATGGCGCGGATCTTGATCCAGTTATTTTTGTTGGAGGAATCGCAGCGAACGAGTTGCGGCGGGGCGTTGACGCAATTCACGACAAAGTCGAGGTCGCCATCGTTGTCGAAATCACCGAAAGCGCAGCCGCGTGAGGCAGTTGGAGCGGAAATTCCGGGGCCAGCGTTGAGAGAGACGTCTTCAAATTTTCCGTTGCGTAAATTGCGGTAGAGAAGTTTGCGCTGAGGATAGCCCGCTTCGGTGGTGAGTTGTTCGACTTCGGGATAGACGTGGCCGTTACAAAGAAGAATGTCCGGCCAGCCGTCGTTGTCAAAGTCGAAAAAGCCGCAGCCCCAGCCGAGGTATTGCGTGTGTTTGCCGAGGCCGGCAGGAAAAGTGGCGTCCTCGAAATTTGCGCCGCCGAGATTGTGATAGAGCGAAGGCGTGTCTCCTGCGAAATTTGTTTTGACGATGTCGAGATTGCCGTCCATGTCATAGTCGGCGGCGGAAACGCCCATGCCGGCTTGCGGTTTGCCATCGGCGCTGAGCGCGCAGCCGGCTTCCATGGCGATGTCCACGAATTTGCCGTTTTTCTTGTTTTGGTAGAGCGCGCTGGCGGTGGAATCGTTTGCGACGTAGATGTCGGGCCAGCCGTCGTTGTCGAAATCGGCAGTGAGGACGCCGAGGCCGTAGGTGCCGTTTGCAGCGAGAATCCCCGAAGATTCGGAGACATCTGTGAAGGTTCCATCACCGTTGTTGTGAAAGAGAATATTTTTGCCGCCGATGAGGCCGGGCGGGCCGCAGGCGACCATCACGCCTTTGTATAAGCACGGGCCGGATTCGGGGACGGGCGCGGTGGCAAGATCCATATCAATGTAATTGGCGACGAAGAGATCGAGTTTGCCGTCGCGATCGTAGTCCACGAAAGCGCAGCCAGAGTTCCAGCGTTTTCCGTTTCCCGCGACGCCCGCTTTTTCGGCGATTTCCGTGAAGGTGCCGTTACCGTTGTTGTGATAGAGAAGATTTTTGCCGAAGTAGCTGACGAAGAGATCGTCGTTGCCGTCGTTGTCGTAGTCGCCGACGCAGCAGCCTTGGCCCCATCCAGAATGGGCGACGCCGGCGGCGAGAGTGACGTCTGTGAAGGTGCCGTCGCGATTGTTTTTGAAGAGGCGCGAAACGGGTTCCTGACCTTTGGGAAAACCTTCGAGGCGCCAGCCGTTGACGAGAAAAATGTCGAGCCAGCCGTCGTTGTCGTAATCGTAGAAAGCGACGCCGCAACCGGTGGTTTCCAGGAGAAATTTGTTCTTGTGTTCGCCACCGTAGATGGTTTTGGCGTTGAGGCCGGATTCTTTGGCGACGTCGAGGAAATTTACGCCGAGCGGAGAGGCTTCAGGGAAAGGCGCAAGAGAAATCGCGCACGCAAAGGGCGTTCGAACGAGCGAAAAAACGTTTTCCAGGGAAAGGACCAGAGCAGAACGGCTGAGGGATTTGAGAAATCCGCGGCGCAAAGAAGACAAGTTGACCCGTACCTTCCCTTGAAAACGCGTGCTACACTCTGGCCGTTTCTTTTATAGACAGGGCTGCCAGCGTTTGCAAGTTAGGATGCGCTGCAGGAAGCGATATGATTGCTGCCACCGGGAAGAGATTTTCTTCGAAAATGGATCGCAAGAAGAGACGATTTGCATTGTTGTGCGCGCTAGTGGCTCCCGTTTTTGGATTCTTTGCGCCTGTGGCGACTGCGCAGAAGGAAATGGGCAGTGCAAGTAAACCACTTTTGATCCAGCGCCCCGTGCGTTCGTGGGAGTTTTTGTGTGCGGTTGGGAAGCGCGCAGGCTTGTTTGGAAATGAATCGGGGCGGATAGAAGCATGGGTTTATCCGCTGAAAGTGCTGCGGGATTTCCATTTGACGATTCATCACGATGGAAAAGCGATACCTGCGGAAGCGCTGGTGCGATCGATCGAGGCACGGCCGGAATCGATGACGCTGGTGTATGCGGGCGATACGTTTTCGCTCAGGGAGAAGTTTTCGGTGCCGGTGGATGAGCCGGGCGCGGTGATCACGTTTGAAGTGGAGACAGAAGAGCCGCTGGAGATAGAAGTGACGCTGCACCGGGATTTTCAACTGGAATGGCCGGCGGCGGTTGGCGGAACGTACGCAAACTGGGACGCGAAGTTAAACGCGTTTACGTTTGGCGAGGAGAGCCGGAAGTTCGCGGCGGTAGCTGGCTCGCCGACGGCGCACGATGCGCATCTTGAATATGAGGCGAATTATTCGAGCGCGCATGAGGATTCGTTCCAACTGGGCGTAACGCAAAAAGGGCGCGAAACGAAAGTAGTGGCGATAGCGGGGTCAATTCATGGAGCGGCGGAGGCGGCGGCAACATATCAAAAGCTGGTGAGTTCCTACCGGGAATTGGAAACGCAAACGGCGGGATATTACGCGGAGTATTTGAAAAAGACGACGAGCGTGGACTTGCCGGACGTGCAGTTGCAAGAGGCATACGACTGGTCGCGAGTGAGTTTGCTGCAAGGCTTGGTGGTGAATCCCACGATGGGGACGGGATTGATTGCGGGATATCGAACTTCGGGGGAAAGCCAGCGGCCTGGATTTGCGTGGTTCTTTGGGCGGGATGCGTTCTGGTCAACGCTGGCGTTGAACAGCGAGGGAGATTTTGCGACGGCGCGGACGGCGCTGGCCTTTGTGGCGCAATTTCAGCGGGACGACGGGAAGATTCCGCACGAGATTGCGCAGGGCGCGAGTTTTGTGAATTGGTTCAAGGATTATCCATATGGATTTGCATCGGCGGATGCGACGCCCCTTTACATTATTGCGATGCACGACTATGTGAAGGCGAGTGGCGACGTGGAATTTGCGAAAGTGAATTGGAATCATTTGTGGAAGGCGTATGGGTTTTTGAATTCCACTTATGCAGATGGATTCCCGAAGAATTTTGGAATCGGGCATGGATGGGTGGAAGGCGGGCCGCTGCTGCCGGTAAAGTCGGAGTTCTATCAGAGCGGATTGGCGGTGGAGGCGAAGCAGGCACTATCTGAGCTGGCAAAGGCTGTCGGGAAAGATGAAGACTCGAAGAAACTGGCCGCAGAGAGCGAAAAAGAACGGGCGGCGTTGAATTCGTCCTATTGGTCCGCTGACAAACAGACTTATGCATTTGCGCTGGACAATCAGAACAAGCGAGTGGACGAAGCGAGCGTGCTCACTACGGTGGAGGCGGTTATCACTACGGTTCCGTGTGGCCGCTATTCACGGGATGGGCGGCAGTGGGCGAGTATCGCTATCACCGCGAACAGCCGGCGTATGCAAATTTGCGTGCGAACGCGCTGTTGGCGCTGGATGGTTCGCCCGGGCACGTGACAGAAGTGCTGTCGGGGGATTATTACCAGCCGCTTTCGACCGCTTCGCCTCACCAGATTTGGTCGGCGGCGATGGTGATCAGCCCACTGCTGCGAGGCATGCTGGGGATAGAGATCGACGCCATGCATCACACCCTTGTATTCGCACCGCACCTGCCCTCTGATTGGACTCGATTTAGAGCAATCAATATTCGTGTCGGTGAGAATGTCCTTGAGCTGAACTACAAGAAGACGGAAAACGCGCTGCAGCTCGAAGTTGCCCACACAAGCGGCAAAGAAGAGTGTGCGGTCGAGTTTCGACCCGCCATCAGCCCACGCGCAAAAGTGCTGAAGGCGGAGCTAAACGGGAAACCGATTCCGTTCAAGGTGGAATCGAGCGAGAACGACCAGCACGTTGTCGTTCGAATTCCTGTGGGCGCGGAAAAAATCTCTTTGCGTATTTATCTCGAGGGGGATTTCGGCATCAGCTCACAATCCGTTTTGCCTGCGCTTGGGAATACGAGCGAAGGATTGCGAATACTTTCCGAAACATGGTCTAGGTCGAAAGATCAACTGGATTTGGAAGTTTCCGGGGCCGCGGGACATGCGTATGAGCTGGAAGTTTGGAATCCGGGGCAAATTGAGCGGGTTGTTGGGGCAAGTCTCAGCTCTTCGGGATCTGGCGCGCGCTCTTTTATGTCGGTTCAATTTCCAAAAGAGAGTTCGGAGCCTTATCCTCGCTCGCATGTATTGATTCATTTCAAGGCAAAACCCACAAAGCGCTGACCGACATCCGACGAAAGAAGTTCAGGCGATGCCGAGCTTTTTCTGCATCTCTTCGAGCGAGACGCCTTTCGTTTCCGGATAGATCGACAAGACGACGAGGAATTGTACGATCGTCATCACTGAGAAAAAGATGAAGGGATAACCGCCGGATTTTGCGGCGAGCGGCGGGAAGCCGAGGGAAATCACTCCGGCCATGAACCAGTGAGAAAAGCTGCCGAGGCTTTGGCCTTGCGCACGAACACGATTTGGAAAAACTTCGCCGATGTACACCCAAATCACCGCACCCTGGGAAAAAGCGAAAAACGCGATGTACATCACGAGCAGCCAAACGAGATATTCCTTGTGCTGGTGCGTAAGGAAAATTGCCGCGACACCTGCGAGACAAGAAGCTGTACCCACGGCGCCAATTAGCAAAAGTTTCTTGCGACCAACTTTGTCAATGAGCGTCATTGCGATCATGGTGAAAATCAGGTTGGTGGCGCCAATGGCGACGGCCTGCAAGTCCGAAGAAACCTTATTGAATCCGGCGTCCGCGAAGATCTGGTTTAAGTAATACAAGATGGCGTTGATGCCGGCGAGCTGATTGAACATGCCGATGGTGACTGCTAAGAAGACTGGTAAACGGTATTGGCGATTCCAGACGGAATCGTGCTGATGATGTTCGGCGTCGATGGATTCGACGATCTCGCGCAGCTCTTGTTCGTAATCCTGCTCTCCAATCAAGCGAAGGACGTCGCGCGCTTCGCCAGTACGTCCCTTTTTCGCGAGCCAGCGCGGGCTGCGCGGAATACCGAATAGCATCGCCAGGAAAAATACTGCGGGAAGGGCGGAGATCCCGAGCTTCCAGCGCCACTCGGCAGCGCCCAGCTGAAGCGTACCGATCGTGTAATTCGAGAGATAGGCGAGCAAAATTCCCAGCACAACGTTGAACTGAAAAAAACCAACCAAGCGGCCGCGCCATTTTGCGGGAGAGATTTCCGCAATGTACATCGGGCCGAGAACGGAAGAGCCGCCGATTCCCAACCCGCCAATAAAGCGAAAGGCTACGAGCGCCGACCAGTTCCACGCGAAAGCGCAGCCGACTGCAGAGATGACGTAAAGCACAGCCATGAACCGGAGGCTGTCCCTGCGCCCAATCGCGTCGCCGGGGATTCCCGCAGTGAGCGAGCCAACGATTGTGCCAATCAGTGCGCTCGTCACGGTCACGCCCAATGCAAAGGGAGTAAGGTGATACAGGTCCGTGAGAGCCAGTGTCGTGCCGGAAATCACGACCGTATCAAATCCGAATAACAAACCGCCCAACGCAGCAACAACAGTGCTCTTGAGGAGCGAAGAATTCAGCATCGTGACACCTGTGCGGGTGGAGTCGTGCGCGGGCGGCTTCATGTTCTCCTGCGAATTAAAGCAAGCCCAACGCCGCGGAAAATTGTATTGGATTCGCGGGGCAAGAGAGAGAACTTATTTCGCGACACCTTCAGGAAGCTTTCCGAGCGAGGAACTGGAATGTCAATTTGAGTCTATCCTTCACGCGGACAGTTCCACCTGCGATTTTAATGGGAGTGATGCCAAAATCCGACTGCAGGAGCGGCACATCAGCGTATGCGCTCAGATTGCCGTCCTCTATGATTTGAGCGCGGACTGGCACTGTCACCGGCTTCTTGACGCCGTGAAGACTCAACGCACCTTCTACTTGAAGCTCATACACGCCCTTCTTGTTCGAAACGACCTTGACGCTGGTCGAAGAAAACTCAATTTGAGGGAAGTGCGCAACATCCAGGACCTGTTCACCGAGCATCGTGGACTGAACTTCTTTGCGGTCTTTTTCGGATTCTCCAGGGTCCAGCACTTCCAGAGAATGGGCTTTTATAGTGAAGGACACTGAGGAATCTTCAAGCTTTACGGAATTCAATTGGATTTCGCCTGAGTATTGTGTTGCAGAAACCAGATGATCGTGTCCAAACGCCTTAAAGAAACCCTCGCGGGCCACATGAATCTCGACTTTACTTTTTTGTGTGTCGATTTTGTATGCTTCGCGGGATTCTGCGCCATGCGTGACGGAAAGGGCCATCATCACAGCCAAGAGCGACATTCCGAACTTTCGAGCGAGCGTCATGTGAACTCCTGTGTATCCCCGGGAATCAAAGATGCCCCAGAATCTCATGCCTCAGACGAGTTCCTGTAAACTTTTCTCGTCAAGTAAGATGCCGACTTGTTTGATTTAGCCGTATGCTTGTATTAGATCGGCGTTTTTCCATAGACGGAATTCGTGAACCAAAGTTTCAAGTAAGTCAAAAAGTCGTCCAGGCCCGAATGAAAACAAAATGCACGCAAGTAATTCGTCTTGCTCTCGCCGCTCTCGCGATTTGCTTATTTCTGCCGTGCCGGGGGAATGCGCAATGCCCCGGCACCCCAAAGGACGGCATCGTTGCCAATCCAAACCGGCCGACGGTGGCAGATCCAGCCGATATCACCCAGTACGGCGTACTGGAAGTCGAATACGGATTCGACCATGTTATGGGCCTGCAACAGGAACGCGAAAACAATCTTGCAGGCCTGTTCAAGTTTACCGCGACCTGCAACCTGGAAATCCGATGGGATACAGATACATTCCAGCGGCAAACTGTTGGGGGCGTGACGCAAACGGGATTTGGCAACAACGCGCTCGGATTCGAATACCGCTTCTATCGCCAATCAAAATTTGTTCCGTCGCTCTCAATCGGGTATTCCTTGCGATTTCCGAGCGCAAGCGTTGCAAAAGGTCTGGGAACAGGAAAGCACGATCACGAAATACGCTTTTATGCGAGCAAAGACATCCTTGGCACGCATTTCGATTTCAACACAGCATACATTTTTCTCGGCAGGCAATCGGGGGGCGGAACGGATCAATTCACACAAATGAACCTGGCGTTTTCTCACTCCATTTACAAGAAGCTGCTATTCACCGGAGAGTTTTACGGAAACATGTATTTCAATAACGGGGCGCCGGCCTCTGCAAACGGATTGTGGGCGTTCACTTACGCCATTAAGCCACGCTTCGTCGTTGATGCGGGGATTGACCACGCGCTGAACTCTGCGGCTCCCTTTCACCGGCGTTATTTCGTCGGAGTCACCTATTCCATTGCGGACATCTACAAGGCAGTTCGCACTCACTAAAGTCGGGAGGGCGCCTTGCGGCGGGTAGCCTTCCCTGTCACTCTTTTCTTGCCAGTTCGCTTCTTCCTCGCGGTGAGTTTCACGGATTCTTGCATGCCTCTTGTTTCAACGGCGATTTCGCGTGCAATTTGCCGCTCCATCTCCGGGGTGACGCCGATAAATTCGACGCCGATTCCCACGCCGGGTAGGCAATGGCGTACCTCGCAGCGAGTCTGGACTTCCGCATCGGTATAAGCGAGTCGAAAACGAAGGCTTAGAACGGCGCCTTCCGGAAAAATGTGGCTGGTACAGATGAACATTCCCCGGGCGCTTAAGTTTGGTGGCCGGATGTGAATTTGTTCCTTGCTTCCTTCATACGACAGGGAGAGCTCTCTAATTCCGTGCACTCGAAGTTCTCCACCTGTGCGTGCATGCCGGAGATTCTGATTGGAATCTAGTTTGGAAGTCACTTGCTCACCACCTCGGGCCTCCGCGCCGGAAATTCACGGTTTGATCTCAGTTCGTGCGCGAAACGCTTCTTGCCACAGTGCGGGCAGAAGCTAAACGCCGCGGAAATCTCTTTTCCGCAGGAGCCGCAAGTTTCCGGAGTGAGTTGCGCAAAGGGCACAACGCGCTGCAGCTCTTCGAGCGTGGTGATTCCGTCCCTCACCAATTCCAGACCCTGTTCCTGCAAAAATTTCATGCCATTGTGGCGAGCAAGGGTTCGAATTTCGTCATTCTGGTTTCCGGATCTCGCGGCTTGGCGAATTGGATCGTTAAACAGTAAAAGCTCGTAGATGCCCACACGTTCTCGATAGCCGCTGAAGTCACATTCTTCGCAAGCGCTTGGCGAATTGTGGACTGCGGGAGGCTCCGACAGGCCAGCCATCATGACGGAATTGATGTACTCCTGCGTGGGAGTGGAAGAATAACGGCAGTTGCAGAGCCGCCGAACCAGGCGCTGGGCGATTACACCTGTCAACGCGCTGGAGATTTGATAACCCGGTACGCCCAGATCCAGCAACCGCGTCACAGCTGAGACACTATCGTTCGTGTGAAGTGTGGAGAGAACAAGATGGCCAGTTTGCGCAGCTTTGATGGCGATTTCAGCCGTTTCCGCATCGCGAATCTCCCCGATCATGACTACGTCGGGGTCCTGCCGCAACACAGAACGGAGGCAAGTCGCAAAGGTCAACCCGGCTTTCACGTTGACCTGCACCTGGCTCAATCCCGGTAACACATATTCGACGGGGTCTTCAACCGTCACGATATTCACTGCAGTACGGCGCACCATTTTCAGGCACGAATAGAGAGTTGTGCTTTTGCCCGAACCTGTTGGCCCGGTAACAAGCAACATTCCCTGCGGTAGTCTTAGGATCTCCTCTAATTTCTGTTCAATGTTGCTGGGAACGCCTAAAGCGCCAAAGTCCTGTAATGGCGAATCGCCTTCCAGCAGGCGCATCACAACTTTTTCTCCGTACTGCGTTGGCAGCGTGGAGACGCGCAGATCAATCCGACGATCGCCGAGCTTGACCATGAACCTGCCGTCCTGAGGCGTGCGCCGTTCGGCAATGTCCATATCGGAAAGAATTTTCACGCGGGAAGCGACCGTATTTTGTAGGGCACGCGGAATCTTCTGAAACTCTCTCAGGACGCCGTCCACGCGAAGGCGAACCGTTGTTTCGTTTTGCTGCGGTTCGATGTGAATATCACTGGCGCGTTTGCTGATGGCCGCCCTGATCATGGTGGCCACCAGATGGACGGCCGGCGTGGTTTTTGATTTCTGCTGCAGCTCCTGCTGCATTTCTTGCAACGCACGGACATTTCGTTCCTGCGAGCTGGAGGAAATAAATTCCATTCCTGTCAGATCCCCAGTCATCTCCTCCATGCTGGGTAGATCGGCCTGCATTCCGTACAGGCGGTTGACAGCAGCTTGCACTTCTCCCAGAAATCCAAACCGAGGTTCAATCTTCATTCCAGTTTTGAATTGAAGCTCGTCCAGGAGCTGCACGTTTTGCGGCTGGGACATCAGAACGACAAGAGTTTTGTCCTCGCAGCGAATGGGAATGACGCGGCAACGCTTCGCCAAGGAGACGGGAATGATTCTAAGCACTTCAGGGGAGGGATTCAGCGTCCTGGCATCAACGTATTCGACGCCGGAAATCTCAGTCAACGCCGACAGGAGTTCACCTTTGCCAACGAGCTTTCGCTGCAGCAGCAGTTCCCCAAGGTGGATGACTTTGCCCTGTTGCTCGCGCAGAGCCTTAGCCAAATCGGCCGGGGAGATGTGCCCGCGTTCGCTAAGAACTTCCCCCAACCTCTTCCGTTTCATGACGTCGCCTTTCTCGAACGACACACGTCGAGACGCACGGAATATGTTGCGCCTAACTGGAAGGGGGTACCTTCTTTATAGCACTATCCAAAGACATTGAGGGAGTTCGGCGGGCCAGTTTGTTGAATCGAACAACGAGGGGTGCAAGAAGAAGGCTGTTCGCATGAGGCCACGAACGGTTGGGCCTACCGCCAAAATCAATACATCAAGTTAGCCCTGATTACCTAAACGAAGGACGCCAGCCTCCGCAGGAGTTGCCTGCCATTATCGCGGTCCTTGAAACGTTAGCGGCCAAACCGGGGGAATAAATTTTCAAAAAAAACATGGTGGGCCCGCCAGGATTCGAACCTGGGACCAACGGATTATGAGTCCGCTGCTCTAACCGCTGAGCTACGAGCCCGTCGAGAGCTAACGCTTTGATTTTATATTAGTTAGAACAGTTGAGCCAAAAATTCGTATGCACCAAAACCTTATAGTGTCATAAAAGTGTCATAGTTTTCGGTTCAAATCAAAGCAAAACGAAGCAGAACAAAGGTAGTGTCTCAGTTTGACTGAGTGCGTTTGGCTGACTAAGAGGCGTCAATGCTTATTCGCAAAAATACGTACGGAATTTCCTCTCGGGTCCTCAGAAACGCAACGAAGTACGACATCCCGGACCGCGTTGTGAGGCATGTGGCACGCAGAGATAGGTTCTGTGTGTACTGTAAGCTGAGATTCAGGATCGGAGCGCGAAGCCGCAAGAATCTGGCAAGCTGGGAGCATATGGACGACCACGCCGTCAAGCATCCAAGACTGTGGAACATCGCCCTGTGTTGCGGACGTTGTAATGCCAGCAGAGGGGCTAGAGGACTAGCGGAGTGGTTCGATTCCGCGTATTGCAGAAAGAAAAATATCAGCAGACAAACGGTTGCGCCGGTTATACAAAGGTATCTCGGAAGGGCCTGCTAGGTCTTTAACGCCGAAATTCAAACTGAGACACTACCAGAACAAGCGAATAGTTGAATATGTTGAAACAGTGGGCGTGACCAATGTATCTGACCTGGCCCACCATGAAACTTGCGCCCAAGGGGACGAATCTTAGAACTTTTCTGCACCAATTCGTGGCCACTGCAGCGCAGTGCGAGGTCCACATTGCCATTTAGGTCGTCATCGTCATACCGGCCCTGATTTCCATTCGCGGACCGCCTTCCGTGTCGGGACAAGACCGGTGTTTGAAAGAAAGAGTCTGCGAGTTTTACTAACTGTTTTGGCGAGCCCCGCGGGCGATACCCGCAATCATTGAGAATAGGAAGATCCCGTAAGCCAGACTTACGAATATTTCACCCATCACCAAGAATCGCGCTAGCGCGCTCCGTGGGTAAATATCGCCGTATCCCACCGTCGCAGCAGTTACTGTACTGAAGTACAAACCGTCGATGGCACCAAGCGGACCCGGGTGAAATGCGCACTTCTGTAGATGAGAAGTCAGCACATACGAGACCGCAAATCCATAGAGCGTGAGCGCATAGGAAATCAAGCACGTTCTAACGGCTTGAGCGCCGGTTAGTTCTGGATGCGCAAGTCCCAACGCCCACTTACCCCGAGATGGCATGAAAAACGGTCTCTTCAGGCCATACACAAAAGCAAATGCATCGACCGTCATGATTAGCCAAAGTAGCCACAGAGCGAAACATATAGGAAGAAAAAAAATTAGGAGTATGGGCTTGCCGTTATTCACGTCGCGCGCACTCAACAGGACGGCGATGAACGGACTCATGAAAATTGCTCGGACGATCAAAAGCGCCACGATGGATGCTCCGACGTCGTTGAGTTTTCGCAGGAATTGCGTGAGTTGCCTCATCGTTGTCAGCGTTGCACCGAATTGGAATGACGTTGCTCCAGAAGTTCGAAGCAGCGAAAGGCTACTGCTGCAAGTCATTCATTGTAAAGAGGAAAGAGGTGGCGCCCTGAGAGATTCGAACTCCCGACCTTCTGGTTCGTAGGGACTCATTCGAAAATCTAAATGCCTTATTTGGCGTCGCTTGCAGGGCAAACCATAGAGTCTCAATCCCTTAGTTGGGCTACTTTGGGCTACCAAATATTGGCAGACCGAGGAGATAGAATAGGTGTAAATGCCAAGGGTAAAGAAACAACACTACGTCACAAGGGCATACTTGGAGGGCTTCCTAGAGCCGAACGAAGAGCAACTGTTTTGCTGGACGCGTCACCGAGATTTGTCGTTTAGAGCGAAACCTGTAGAGGTTGCGTTTCAGAAAAACTATTACAGCTTTAAGCGAAAAAACGGAAGCTGGAACGATGGCGCTGAGAAATTCTTCGCTGACAAGGTTGAAACGCCCGGTCTTGTCGTCTTGAAAAAACTCCTCGCAGGCAAAACACGTCTTAATTGGGGCGAGCGGAACACACTTGCAATCCTCCTAGCAATTCAGGAGCACAGAGTTCCGTTTAGCCGGAGCGAATTCCACCGCATGCATAACGAACTGACATCAAACATAGTCTCTGAATACGAAAACATGCCTAGCCAGACTGGACTAACGGGATATGTCACCATGCACACTCAACGGGGCGACGGAACAAACAGTGAGCCAGTGAGAGTATCAATTGAGACTCTGCAACGAGAAATCAGAGAACCATCTGAGGAGAGTGAGCGAAAAACTCTCGCCACTCTGGTTAAAACCGCCTTGGAACTCTCAGAAATTTATCGTCACATGAAATGGACCATCTACAGAGCCGAAGGCAATTGCTCGTTTGTCACATCTGATTGTCCTGTCATCAAGCTGTTCAAATCACCGAAAGGATATGCTGCACTGCTTCGTGAGGATGTGGAAGTTCGATTTCCACTAGGACGCAAAGCAATGCTTGTTCTCACGCATGACATGCCTCATCTGTGGAAGATACTTCATGGCAAGCCTAGTGAGGCAAGAAGGAAATGGTGGTCAATCCCGGAGATTCGTCTTGAGAGTTGGAATGATTCCGAAGTAGCGAAAGCGAACAGAGCACATGCGGCTCACTCAACTGCGTTGTTGATTGGAGGCCAAAGTTTGGAATGGGCACGAGCGATTATGAAAGACTCTTCAAAGAATGTGCGTATGTGGATTGAAAAGGAGGGTCAGGGCTACAGAACAAAAACCGAGATTCGATATGTTCCTGAATAGCGTCATCAACGCGCTTCGGTCCGGGACTGGCGGTCAGACCAAACTCGGAAAGGAAAGGAAGGCATTATGGCCGACGAGGTTATGAAGGAGGCGGATTTCCCGTGCCCGTGTGGCAAGGGCATCCTTCGAATTGAAGTTCTTGAGCACGATACATGGGCTAGTGGACGCCACAGCAGATGGAATTTGCTGTGTGATGATTGTCGAGGCAAATATCAGGAGCTTTTCTTAGAACACGCTCTTGTTACGAATGAACTTCACAATGGATTTGAACAAAAGAGACATGAACTTTACCAGCGACGAAGAGCAATAGGCGAGAAAGCCGCAGAAAGATACTCAGGAAAATTCAGCGAGTATGTGAAAGGGTTGAAGTTCGCAACGTCAATGCATGATGCCATTGGCGGCAGTTCTAGCATAAGGAAATTTCGAGAACGAACACGATATGGAGACGAATTAGATAGGATGATTTCGGAAGGCTTGAAAGAAAGACCTCTGCAAGCACTGAAACAAATTGGTATTGAGGATGCTGAGATAAGCACGGAATTAAAATCAATTGAGGAAGAAGAAGCTGTCTTGAAGCGACAGATAAAAGATGCTCCAAAGTTTCCGATTCCGAACATTGATGTTTACTGAGGCAAGCTGGCACAGCAGAGTCCGGTGGGCCGAGTTTTCAGGGATGCATGAAAAGATTTTGTCCCGTTACTGGTCAAATCTAGTCTGCGGTTTCACCCTTCCAAATTTCGTTGAAATCCGCGTGACACGTTTCCAATTCGGATTTAAGCGGCTCAATAGCAAAGAACACCTGCTCTAACTCCACGATATCAAGCAAAATATAGTGTGCAGTGCGCAGAGTACCGTGCGCCCTATCACGCTGTGACTCCCCTGTGAAAATCAAACCTTCATCTCTAACTGCTGCATCACGGTCAAGGCGGGAAAAAATAGCACCAATCGTGGCGTGCGCTTCGCGTGTTGGGAAGTAATACGCGGTCATTATCAAAGGCCACAAACTTTCTACCTTCTTCGCCATGTTGACAAAATCCAACTTGCTCCAAGTGTAGTTAATGCGAGTCGCGGGACAATGTTTACAGGCCGAAACCCGGAATTTTTCTTTCACACTTTCATATTCTTGTCTAATCTTCTCGGCCTGTTCAGGAGAAAATACGTCTTTCCCCATGCTTTCCTCTACAGCGATGAGGTATTTATAGTCAGAGACCCGGTGAAATTCCAAAAATAGTTGAGCTTCGTTGGGATTGTCTTTCAAATAATGCGTGGTCACGGCCCGCTCATACATTCCACGGAGAACTTTCTGCGCGGCAATCCCATATCCATTGCCACATAGCAGGAGAATCTCCATGAAGTCTTCAACTATCAGGCGTCCGTGAAGGTAGATTATTTTCTCCAAAGGTCCTTTTGTGCTTTGAATCCTAGTAAACGCAGTTTGGATGATTTGCTCAATGTTCTTGAATCTCTTCAGGAATTCTTGGTGTCGCTCTGAGAATGCCGCCCATTCTTCAGGATAGCCGTATTGTGCAGACAGAGGTTGGTCGCCGGATATTGGAGGTTTCATTTACAAAAGTCCTCCACAGACTCAGCAGGGGTAGTCATTTCAGTTGTAGACATCACTGGTTCGCTTCGCGCCAAAGAATCGCCAAACAAAACGACGCAATGGTCGTAGTGAATATAGGACCTGCAATCCAAAGCAAGTCCAGCCGAAAATCAAGAACCATTTACTCTGACCGGAACTTCGGTTTTTGGAAAGTTCGTGGATAGCCCAAAAACTTGTAAACGCGCTGCCGACAAACAGCAGGGGAAGAATAAGGTGCGTCGTCCGCCGCAAGATTGATTCGTTGCCTGTTTCGTCCTTCGGCATTCGAGTCTTCCCAAACGGATTAAGCTGTAGACGGGCTAAGTAGTCGATTAAGTTTTTGTGCGTATCAATGTCGAAGAGCGACTGCTCATTTGCTCCAAACATTTCCTTCTCGGCGCTCTTGAGCTGGGTCAGTGCTGACATCGCAGCAGTAATCGTTCCGATGTACGCTAAAGTCAAGACGAGCAACACAAATGGGGTGATTCGCCAGATTCCGTCCACTTTCAAATCTAACCAGCCCAAGTGAATCGAAACGTCACTGGAGCCGACGAAAAAGACAGCCCAAACTAAACAGATGTAGGCTAGCAACGCTGTCGCGTACAACCCCTGCGCTCGACTAATCGATTGCATGTTCTCGTTTGCGAGTTCGAATTTAAGCTTCGTTCGTTCAGAATCAGGCAGCATTTGTTGATTCCTACGGTTGAGTTCGTTTCGTGTTTGACTGTTTTCCTGTTGCAGAATTCTTCTGAAATCTTCAAAACGCAGGCCGTTCCCGTTTAGAGTTATTACATCGAAGCCACTATACTGCACGTTGACTCTCCGATAGGAGCCGCGTTCATGGAAAAAGAGCCTAACTACAACGGGTGGGAAAAAATCGAAAAGATTGGAGGCGGAGGACAGAGCAATGTGTTCCTTGCAAGAACGCCCAAACGTGCCGAAGAACGGCGCAAAGTTATGGGGCTAATCAAAAGAGGCGGAAATGAAGAAGTACAAGCGCGGCGCTACTATGAATACGCGCGCCCGGAGAAGCCGGACGAACTCGGTGCTCTCAAGGTTTTCAAGGTTCGCGAGAATAGCGGGAACCCAATCGAAAGACTCAAAAGAGAGATTCAGATACTAAAGGAGGGAAGGCCAAATCTGCCCCGGCTTCTTGATTCGAATGCCGATGAACTCTGGATGGTTACGGAATACTTCTCAAACGAGACTCTTGCGCACTACCCAAACAAATTCAAGAACGACCCGTACGGAGCGCTCGTCGCATTCCGACCTCTTGTTCAGACAATTTCAGAGCTTCACGCAGATAACATCGTCCATCGAGACATCAAGACTCAGAATATATTCCTGTCAAACGATGGAAGGCTGATACCGGGTGATTTCGGGCTAGTGTTTCCGACTGGTCCACAGGTTCGGGTCACGTTACCTGACGAGCGCGTCGGACCGTGGCAGCACTTACCTCGATGGGCCAATCTTCCAGAACGCATTGAGAACCCAACTCCTGCAATCGATGTTTACATGCTTGGTTGCTTGCTTTGGGTCATGGTATCCGGCAAGGAGTGGCTTTACGGCGACCTCTACAAAAATCCCCGGTTCGACCTTGAACTCACGTTCCCGAACAATCGCTCCATGCGGCTGATAAATCTTGTCTTGAGTCAGTGTTGCGGGGCAGAAGAGAACCTCTGCGTGAAGAATGCGGGTGAAGTACTTACGGTTGTTGAGGAGGTTATTTCGACGCTGACCAAAAACGCACCGATTCTCGATGAGAACAACAACGTAATCATTCCTTGTAGGTTCTGCGACGTGGGATTCTATGAACTCGTGAAGTATCAGGGTTCCCTGCGACATACCATCCTAGTTTCAGATGAGAACCACATTGCCCAAAATCCAATATTCAGCGAGATTTACCGGTGCGGATTCTGCACCAACATTCAGTATTTCGCCATCGGTCAGCCAGATTCCTTTTGGAAGGGCAAATTCCGTTCAAGAGTCAATCCACATTCAGGGCAAAAACCGAGAGCTTGGTAGAGCGTTCTGGTCCAATCGAGATAGACTCCTCGAATGACAAAACGCACAGGGCCGGCTCGACGTCATCGTCTTCACTTCTTTTGTCCTGTATTAGCCTTCTTAATAGATGCGTGTAGTTGCCGTATGCCTTCGAAGTCTTTTGAGTCCAGCTTGCTGACTATCGACTCTACCGACAATTTCACATCTCTACTTGGTGACTGTAAGTGAACACCGAACGGAAGGCCGATGTGTTCGTTCGCGCGCGGCGATGCGTAAAATACAATTCGGCACCGTTGACTTATCGGGTTACATTTGCAATGAATAACAGGAAGACTGTCCCAAGAAGAGGATTCCCAGCGCAGTGACGGACCGCCCTGACGAGAACACACTGACAGAAGTTGATAAGGCTGCTTCCGCCGCGTGTACGCGTTCGGGTGCGTTCGCGCTAATTTTGACCGTAACGCTATCACTTTTAATCACGAATTGGATTCAACGTAAGGATGAACTTGCTTTCGCAAACTACACCAACTATCGACTCGTTTTAGCAAACCAAATAGAGAATCTAGACCAAAATCCGTTATGGAAGACTTACACAACCCAGCATGACAACGTGGACTCCATGACGATTCGACAACTTATGAGTGCGAAACTTGAATTTCCCCAACCCCAACAGCCCCAACAAGCCCAACAGCCAAAGGCCCCACCGAAGGTGAAGAAACAACCTAAACTGAAATCAGATGTCTTGTCCCCACCTACGCTGAGCATCATTCAGCCAAAAGAACAACCCAAAGGGAAATTAGAGGTGGGGCCAAGCCCCACCTTGAGCGTCGCTCAGCCAAAGGCAAAAGAACAAACCAAAGCAAAATTGGAGGCTGCTCCAACTCCCACGAATCTCCGGGTCTCTATAGTCTCTTCGCTTGACGACATCACACAGCCCATCACAGATTTACTGAATAAATTGAATGATTCAGAGCTTCTTACTCACAGTCGGCGCGTGTCCAATTTTTATAGCTACTCAGTGGGGCGTTGGGCTGTAAAACGCGACAATCTGATATATCGAAACATGATTGACACGACATGCTTTAAGAAAGTGCAATGGGAGCTTGGCCCAAAGACCTCCGACGATTTTGTGCCACTGGTTGATAAGGATGCGATGCTGGATTGTCTAACCCTTCGCGATGTGAAGGAATTAGCATCGTATGAACTTCCAGCTTTTTCAAATCAACTAATTGAAGGCAGGATTCAAAGGGATGTGGATGTTAATCCAAGTTCTTTGATACCGAGAGACCTCTACTTAGCAAGTTTTCTTATTCAACTTTTGTTGCTTTTTGTTATCGTCCATTTTGTGGCTTATGCGAGGGAAGCTGTTTCATCGGACGTTTTTCCAGCGAAAGGAACCCTGTTCAGTGCCTTTGCTGGTTCACCCGGCACTCTTCTGGTCTTTCTTGTTGCGTTATGGAGTCCTCTGGCTGCGTCGGTCGCCATTGCCATTGTTTCGAGAAAATGGCCGTTAGTTTCTTGCTCTCTGCTAATCGGAATCACCGTTTGGTCTATCCATCTCGTCCTTCACCGGAAGGCGTTCTTTAAGAGTTTGAACCCTCGGCTTCTACTCCGTCAGACACCGGAACCAAATTCGAGTAGTATCTAATTCCCCGTTTCCCACTCCATCGTCGGGCGGTGGCAGGATGTAGCCAAGGACGCGCAAGATCGACCGATGAATGAAGAACTTGCCGGGTCGTAGACCGCCTGTCCTTGGGCGTAGCACGCAGTCTGCGGTATTTTCTTGGCAGGAATCGGCTCTAAGCCGAGGAAAACTGAAATCAAGGCTTTCTGGCCGCATTTGAACGAAATGGAAGAGGACCTGGCTATTGTCTGAGCCGCTTAGCCTGCAGACGTCATGAGTTGGGCCGAGTCGGGTGTCGCGTGATTCCGTTCGCGGAAAAATTGGGCATATCACCAGCGCAGCACCCTGTTAGAGGTGTCGTGTCACCACCCTCCCCATGCCGCAGGCATGGCTTTTCCAGCGCTCTACGGTAACCGCTCGCCGAAAAGCTCTCAGTCGGCCTTAGGGACGGACCAGACACGGGGGCCGCTACCGATAGCCGATCACAAGGGTAGCCCTCTTTTGTAGGTCGTCGCCATAGAGCAGGTCGTAAGTGTCAGAGTGCTCTGACCTGGTCGAAAAGAAAATGACTTCGGACCTACCGTCGTTGTCATAATCGCCAGCATCAAGGAGTTCCTCGAACCCGCCTACTCTGCGAACAGTTCCGTCTGGAGCTACAAGGAACCACTGAAGTACCCACGGATCAGCCGGGTCGTCCGACCTCCCCACCCACACTCGCCAGCATTCAGTCTGACGGCAGCCGAGGAGTCCTTCGCACCTCTCACGTCTTTGCACATTTGCTCTAGCTCATTTGACGGCGTGGAAGGTTTGAAGCGCGTCCATGAGTGGTTTGAATCGAAAAGGGCCTTCCGTCTTCTGCTTCGTCCTAGCCTACCGCCTGCTCCCGTCCATGCCGCAGCGGACTTAGTACATGGATTCGCGGTCAAGTAGAGCGATAGCTTTCGGAATGTCGGACAGCACGTGCTGACGACATTCACGGTAGTATCTAACGGAATCGTTCAGAGCCGCCTCTTGCCAGCGCTTTACAAGGAATTGTTCCACGGAACAGTCGAGTCCTTTGAAACGACCCTGCGTCATGAAACTATTCCAGAGCCGCAATACGTCACCATTTCGTAGGCCGTCAATCGGTGTGACCGGAGCATCTCCAACAAGAAAATTCCACCAGTTGACTTGAATGATTTTGTATTCTTTGGAAGCGATAGCGTAATCGTGAAGGTCACCGAATCGCTTATCCCACTCTTCGCCCACGCGCCTGATTTCCTCATTAAGGTTTTGCCACGCCTTATCATAGTTTGGAAGAGTGGTTTCATAGAGAGCCGCAAGAGGTGCTTTCAAAGTGGCCTTGAACTTTTCTTTGAGGCCGGATGAACTGGCCCGCTTCCACATTTCGCTATCGACTTGGAATGCGCGTTGGTGCCCCTGAATTGCTTGTAACGCATCTGAAAGTTGCCGCCGTGCGGGTATGTAAATGTCCGCGGAGAGCCGTTTTCTAAAGTCTCGACGTTCATCCCTTCGTTTTAAGAGATATAGGAACCCTGCCGTAAGTCCAGAAGCGAGAAGCGGCGGCCAGAGCTTGGACAAGATGAGTACGATATCTGAAAAAACCTTCTGCCACATTGCGACGGAGTATACCAGAGCAAACTTGCCCGCAACCTTTACTTCCAAGGCCTCCGGTGCTCCCCCACAAGTACAAATCGGCCCTTAGTCCAACGGAACGTCTGCGTTACAGAAAATGTCGGACAGCAGTGCGCCTCACCTGCCATCCGTTCAAATGAGATAGAACCCTCACGCACAAACACTCCAACAACGTCAAAGAGCATGAGCTTGTCTTGTCGCTGATGGCCTCTGTCGCCGCGCCAGTCAGATTCCCTGGTTCTCCGTAGGTGAAGACGGCTAGTAATTCCGGTTGACTGCCCCTGACGCCATACACATAGACAAGGTTGTACTCAAACCCCGGATGCGCGGTCACTTTCGGGCTGCAACTGGTCACGACGACAGCCTGTTCCTCTTCCGAACCTGTGAAACTGCCATACAACACTTGGGACACCTCAAACGTTGCCTTTTCGTTGGCGAATTTACCTTGATGGACTTTTACGGTTGCACCGATTTCTTCACAGCATGGTCCCACGCGATAGGAGAACTCATTGAAGTTCACGCTCCGGACTCTGCTTGCCTGTGGACACGCGGCCACTGAAAATTCGGTAGCAACGTAAAGGACGAGCAAAACTGCGAACAGCCTGAATCGCATACTCATGGGTTTAGCTCCACCTTCACTGAAATGTCGGATGCGGACATTGACAAAATTCCTAGAGACGTGTCCCGAAGTACGAGATAGTAGTTTCCCTGATTTAATTGGCTGCTTCGTTTATAAGTCTTTGTCTTTGATGCATTGAAGTCTGTGTAGGCCCTAACTTGGCTCCATTGCGACTTTTTCATTGTTTCAAGTTGGTCAGCCGTCGTCAGAAACACGTCAATCGGATTGCCGCGTACGACTTCAAGAGTGACGGTGACGGAGCCGGAGTACGGCAAATTGACCGGAACCGCTTTCCACAACGTAGCAGGTAAATTCTCAACATCATCTTTGAGAGTTATCGGAGCATGTACGGCAGTGGCGACCATCTGTGTTGTTTGCTTGGTTCCGGCGTTATACCAGACCCATCCGAAGAAGACCAAGAGAAGCACGAGGAGAACCTTAAATACGGGACTGATAGAAAAAAGTGAAGAACGGGGCGGCGTAGCTGGCCGGGGAGGAACAGGTGCGTCCTGATATTTTCTGAGCGTTGTTGCTTTGGCGTCCGAGAACTCTTGGTCAGTCAGCTTTCCCCTTGCATGTAAATCTTGGAGGGTCTGAAGGTCTTCGGGTAAACCCATGACTCTACTCCTTGCTGTGATACCGTGTTCGGCGGTTTGGTTCAATTGTGCGGTATTTCAGAAGGTGATTGCTGGTAGACAGTAGCAAATATGGCGAAAAAGCTAACAGACGTGTCGCATTTGATGAATTGCAGCGGTACAATGCACTGTATAAGCCACCAACGAATCTCTCGGTGGTCGCCGGAGCGCCGGAGCGCCATCATGGCAAATGAAGAAAAGCAAACCGAGACCCCAAAGCAACCATCACAACCGCAGCAGCCGCCCAAGGACCCAAGGGATACACCAGAGAACTGGTTTCAAAGGACAACAACGCCGACAGTTGAAAAACGGCAAGCTAATGAAGATGAATAGCTGTATAGCCCACTAACCAAGCCATCCCCGCGAAGAACAACCAAAAAGCCCAACGCACTCTGTTTGCTTTCCTTTCCGCCGCGATAGCCATTCCTGTCGTGGCGACCGCTGTTTTCGCAGCGAACGAGGCGATAGCCTGTTTGCCGTCAACGAATTTATCTGCATACTCGAGAGCTGTCTTCGTTTTGGGGAGCATAGGATGCTCGGCGGGTTGGAGGGCAAATACAGCCATGAGGAGGGCAAGCAAAACAAGAATTAGAGTCGGGACAACCTGCCACATAGGCTTATTAGCCAGTAACAGCGCGACGATGCCGGAACCCGCCCCCAGATACTTGACCAGGGAATCGGCCTTGGATTCGATGGTAGCGACCCTTGACTCTGCATACCGAAACTCCTCTGTCGCGTGTGTTCTGACCCAATCGTAGTCAACCTTATGATTGGGTTCATACTTCTTGGAGAATTCTTGAGCCTCTTTGAAGGCAGGTTCTGCTTCAATGGCCCCCCTCAGATTACCGCTTAGCAATCGCTTGAATATGTTCTTCACTCTCGCTCCCCTTGGCGAATTCTAACATTCGACCTAGCCGACAAGCGGCTGTCTTCGTGCCCGTTGGAGCGGCTGGTAGGGCTTTTGAACCAAGCCATCGAGGACCCTACACATGAAACCCAGGTCGCTTTTGATGTCGAGCCTTGGTTCTAGTGGTGGATTTCATGGTCCGAGGGTTCCGCATTCTTTGGTTGCGAAAGCGATTCGCCCGAAGTCGCCGACTGCCGAACGGACTCCAGTTTCTTCATTGCGTCGATTCGATTCTGGTCCAGCACCTGTGCGTAACGCGGAACAATTTGTGAAGAGCTATGCCCTAGCAATTGTGCAATCGTGATCGCCGATACGCCTGCAGCTGTCATGCGGGATGCGAACGTATGCCGAAGATTGTAAATCGGGAAAAAAGGAATGCCGGCCTTTTTGAGGGTACTGGCCCAAGCCTTTCGACCGCCCTGCAGTTTGTGGCGCTTATTCGAGAAGCTCGGGAACATCCAATCGGATGGACTCGTAGGGCAAATCAAGTTGCGCCATCTCAATAGCTCTGATTTGCAGAGCGCTGAAATCGGAACAGTTCGAACGCCTGAAGCCGTTTTGCTCTTCACCACTTGCAATGTGTCCTGCAAGAAATCAATGTCCTGCCAGCGAAGGGAGAGGATTTCGCCGGTTCGCATTCCCGTTTCGACTCCGAGCACTGTCAACACTCGGATACGCGGCAGAGCAACCGAGAGTACTCTCTCCTGCTCTTCCCAAGTTAAAATGTGCGGCTTCCTTCGGTCCCTGCTTTCGTTCTGAAAGAATTTTCCCAAATCGAACGGACTGCGGGCAATAAACCGCTCACGCTCTGCCTGCTTTAGGATCTGTGCGAGAAAGCGCAGGTCTCGATTCAGCGTAGCGTTCTTTACTTCTTCTTTCCGGCGGGCACATATGAACTCATGTATTGTGGCAGTGTTGACACTGGTGATTTGCGGCGCTTCTCCAAAGAAGCGGATTAGATTTCGTCGAGACACCGAATAACGCTTCCGAGTGCTATCGTGCGTAATTCGCTCAAGGTATCTTTCAGACCACTCACCAAGACTAGGCGCGTGGCTTTTTAGCAGGTTGAAGCGACCTTCCGCGACTTCAGCTTTTCTAACCGCCAACAACTTCTCCGCGAAACGCTTTGACGTGGAGTGGGACGACTCGAAGACCTGACGTCCGCCGAGTGTAAAGCTGAGCCACCAGATTTTCCGGCCAGTCTTACGAAACTTTCGAAGGTACACACCCACGAGAACCTTCACCTCCAATAGGAAAGCTGCGTATTAGAAAATTTCAAGTTCCTAATGTCCTTGCTCCAATTTCCGAAACCACCGAATTACTAGGTTTTTTGCAGTCCAAAAATGGAGAAAACGCCAGGACTTTCTAATCTCCGGTTTTGACAGGCGTTCCTACCATTCTTCTCTTGCAAAGTTGGAATGCGGTCCAGACCGATGTGCCGTATTCGTGAGCCAGCTTTCTGAAGCTGACGCCGTGCTTCCTCGCTCTTCTCAATCGCTGAACATCTCCAGCGCTTAGTTCTCTAAGCGGCGGCCTGCCGAGCCGTTTACCGCTCGCTTTAGCGTTACGCTGACCGGCCCTGACCCGCTCGCCGATCAAAGAGCGCTCGAGTTCGGCTACTGCACCGAGCACGGTAAAAACCATTTTTCCGGTTGGCGTACTCGTATCGATTTGTTCGCTGAGAGAAACGAATTCGATTCCGAGAGATTTGAACGTCTCAAGTGCCCTGAGCAAATGGCTAACTGATCGAGCGAATCTGTCGAATTTCCATACGACGACGACATCGAACCGTCGCCGATGAGCGTCTTTCATAAGCTTGTCGAGTTCGGGACGCGAGTCCCTTGTGCCCGAAACTCCTCTGTCTACATATTCGCCGGCGATGCGCCAGTTCCGATTGCGGCAGTATTGTTGGAGTTCAGTGACTTGCATTCTCGGATTCTGTCCATTGGTTGAAACCCTTGAGTAGATTCCAACTCTTGGTTGACCTCTCATTGCGTCTTCTCCTTTCGTGCGATGCTTGGCACGACGAGAAGCTAAAGCCCGCAATTGAGAAAGGGCAACCTAAGAGTTAGCTCTTCTTTCGTCGAGTGACCCGACCTCTTCTTTTTCTCGAACGACTCTTTGTTTGTGTTTTTGGCCGGATATAGGCGTTCGCATTGACGATTACTGGATTGTTGTCAATTTTCAGTGAAGTTCTCCGGTTTCCATGAGAACTGGCAACCACCAACGTTTTGCCTGACGCTGACTTTCCTATTGGGTCGTTCAGCGGCAAAAGTATGACCATCAATTCACCGATAATTGCGACCTTCATTTTGTTTGTTCTCCTTTTATCCTCGAGGTTCGACATCAACCAAGAACTCGAACTAATTACTTGACGTCGGCGGGCTGACTCATTTCCTCCAACCACTTCAGCAACGCCTTGCGACTGAACCGAATGCAGCGAGCAGAGAGCTTGACGACAGGGACCCTCTTTTGGCTGACCATGTGATAGATGGTTCCGACGTTCTTCAGATTGAGGAGCCCGGCCGCCTCGCGCGCAGTCAAAAGACAATCCTCATCGGCTTTTGGATAAGACCCGCTAGACACGCTAGACCTCCCGTTTTTCCTAGGTTTCTTCCACAAACTGCGCCGCTAGACCCCTCGGTTCTAGCAATCTCTGAATCCACCAAATCGCCAGTAAATCCGTGTGTTCTAGCGGCTCTAGCCCGTATCAGGCGGAAGGTACCGCTCGAAGACCGGCTCGAAGTCTTGAACTGAGAAGCCCCGTTTATTCGAATCATCAATCCAGAGCTGCCGAGACGAAATGCCAAAGGGACGCAGCATTCGGGAGAGACTTATCGGTGTCAGGTCTTCTCCCCATTGCGTGTCCAACTTATTTCTGAGGGCGAGCAGCAGGTCGGATGTTCGAATTGTCGTTCGCTTCGTCTTACGAAAGATCACTTTTATGTCAGCAAGTAGCCGCAATCCCTGACTCTCGTCCACATCGAGAGCGGCCTTCTCAGCGGAGAGCCTCAGAGCGATTCGTTTCAGTTCTTCCAGGCGTTCAGGAACAGCGACTGAAACAATAGCGAAGAGTGGTTCCCAAATGTCTGCCTCACGGTCTCTCAAAAAATCGAGTTTTTGCGTGAGGTAGCTTTGGTAAATGCGGTCCCTGTTATTCTCTGCCCACGCGGCAGCTGCACCCACAATGCCCGAGGCTTGTTGTGCTGCTGATCGGCGGCGAAAACGAGCAATGCGTTCGCTTCGCAGGTGCCTCCTCATCCGAATGACTACGGAGCGGTCCATCAGTGTGTCTGGAAGATTTCCGATGGCGAGGACAGCCTTAGGGCAATAGACTGAGAACCTTTTTACTTCGTTCTCGCGTCCAACACATCGCATTACATACGCGCCTTTTTTGAAACCGGCGTGCAAGATCGCGAGGAGATATTGGCTACGTTCAGATTGTCGATTGCGCAATGCTTCGGCTTCGTCGATGATCACCGTAGGAGGCTGATCGCTTTCTATGGAGCGGAAGAGCGCGGCCTCAGTAATGCTCACGCTCATCAATGGGTGGGAACAGAGCAATTCGAGAACTTCAGCGAGTCTGGTCTTCCCACATCTCTTCACCGGACTCGTGACCGTTAAGTAGGGGAAGGCATCAAAGCTTTTGAAAATATAGGTTCCGATCGACCAGAGCGCAGCAACAAACGGCACACCATCGGGCAGTACCAGGTAATCGAGAAATAGACTTTCCAAAAGTCGAACAACCCACGTTCCCCTAGGCGGCTTCGCTCGCCAATCATCAGCCGTAATGTTCGCGTGTTTGTCAGCTGCTGCGGGTTCGGGTGCGGTTTGGTCCACACCAAACGGCGGGGTGTCAGCAATCAGCTTCAGTAGTTTGCGTTTTGTCGCGCCACGCGCGGCCCACTCAGTGAGGTCCTTCGCTCCCGGAAAGGGCGGAACGAGGGTCACTGTCGAGGCAAAATTGGCCACTGATTGCGCGACTCTCAGGGCATGCTTGCGGCCGGGTTCGTCGTTGTCTTGAAGAATGACTACATTTTTGCCCGCGAAGACCTTGGAGTATTCATCCCTCCACTTTCCTGCACCTCCTGGGTTACAGGTTGCTGTCAAACCCCATTCGCCAAGCGTCTCAACGTCCTTCTCTCCTTCGGCGATCAGAACTTGCTCGGATTTCAAAACTTCCGGCAAACGGTACAGAATCCGGTCAACGTCACGAAGATTCCAGATCCATCCACCATCGTCACCCGGTCTGCGAAATCGGAAGTCCTTGGGTTCAAATCGGACTTGCTGGTAAACGACCCTCCCTGCCTTATTCCTATACGAATAAACGCTGGCAATGCGGGAGCGCAGCTTAGATCCACCACCTAGATTAACGAGTTTCTCGATTCGATTTCGGGCCGTTTTCCGGTCGCAGCCGGAAATTCGCCGCTCAAACTCTTCCAGGTTGCCTTTCACGTGGCAGGCGTGACAGAGAAAAATGCCTTTCTGCGCGTTAATCGAAAGAGACCCGCGGTTATCGGGCTGGTGAAACGGGCAACGGGCATTACCCTGGTTGCCGCTCCACCTCATGCCGCGCAGCTTTGAGGCGAAATAGCGTTTGATCTGTTCAGTGTTTGACCTTACGGGCTCTGACATGTCGGCAGAATTGCCTCCTTGAATTCAATTAAACGCATGAAGGCCGTCGTGTCATGGGAAGGTAAGAAGAAATTACTGCCCGACGTAAATCACTTCGCCTCAGTAATTTGCAAGGGAGTGGCTTATGATGCGGTAAGAAGTGAGCGTGCCCTTCGCTTTGCTACGCAGACCATCTTTTGAATACGTTGTCGGCAGCCCGGATCCTTGTAAGCTGTTATCCATGATGTGACTTTCGCATTATCGATCCAACGCTCTCGTATTGGAATCTGTTCAAGATCGAAGCGCTTACACAACTCGAATGAATTCAGCTTCGGACTTTTTGCGATCACCCTTTCGAGCTCGCGAACCGTAGCAGTAAGGATCGACGGCGGAAAACGATTAACGAGAGGATATTCGGAGAATGCAATCTCTCCGAACGAACGAAACTCGTTCACAAACTTAGGCGCGAGCTGCATCAATTTCGATTGAAGCCGCTCACATCTGTAGACTAGCGTTTCGGATTTGCGTTCCAGGCGATCAACTAAGCCTCGAATTTCGATCTCAACATTTTTCTTGTGGCGTCGCCACCTAGACTCCAGCTGGAGAAGCCGAACGAAGTCATTGGACAACCCTCGCCGTTGCGCACCTATTTGGTCGAGTTCCTTTCGGACGCGCCAGTAATCTGTCAACGTGGGCAGCACGGTTCCCAAGACACCGGCTTTATCTAGCTCAATGATGAGTCCGGTTGCGGTTATTGGAACAGACAAATTCAGGTATTCGGGTACCGAAGAGTCCGTCATCTGATTGGCTCCGATTTCGCTTGAATTTTGGCTCGGTAGGAATCCGAGTCCACTCGGTATATAAATTATAGAGACAGACCTGGAAAACTCTTTACGCACGTCACTCGTCCCGACTGAATACCTGCTCGCCTCTGCGCGTGAGAACCGCCATCACCCGCTAGACCTGCTAGAGACCGCGCAATCATTGGCTATTTGACTGTCAGGACCAGTTGCTAGAGCGCGAAGGCTAGCGGCTCATCGAAGGGACTTCACAGCCGCTGTACTTCAAGCTCTTTGACAATCTGATTGTATTTCTGGAACAGAATACGGTCGAGGACCGCTCCTGAAATTCCAAGCGGGTGTGCAACTTTCTGGATGAGTTCCTTTTCGACCTGGCGATAGATGTCGTTAGGGTAGATTCTGACTCCAACCTTTTCTAGCACGCCAAAGATTCGAACGTCTAAAGCCATGCAGTGCTGGGCCAGACCTAATTCGATGAGCGTGTCTCTTGCTCCCTTGTTTCCGTAGTACTTCAGGGACTTTTGCAAGGTTTCGATTCTCTCGCCTTCGCTTTTGCAACGAGCAATGCCTTCGAAAAACTTCCTCGGCCCACCTGCCTGCATCAATGTTCGGAAGTTCTTAGCACTGGCGGCAGCTTTCTTGTCGTTTCGCCAGTTACTCCCCACGTATCTGACGCCAATTTTTGCAAAGACCCTATGCAAATACCGCTGCAGTTTCAGATCATTGTTGAATTCGGCCAGCCTCTTGATGGACACCAAACGCGCTATCTTGGAGTCGTGCTGTAGACGGTTACCCGGTTCCGCACGGCCGATAACGGCAATCTGACTTAACACTCGTCGCCATAGTTCGTCGTCTGAACGTTCCGTCCAGGGAGTTCCAACCGAGACCTGGCGCTTAAAGCGCTCAGCGGCGTTACGCAGCCGTGCGGCCTGATAAGCAGAAATGAAGGTCGGCATCTGGGTACGAAGAGTACCCATAGTAACGTTGAATGGCAACTCGAAAACTTAGATACAAAGGGCATGAAACGAACAGTTCAGGTGAACGTAAAAATGAGCCCAGACGACTTTCAACTTCTAAGAAAGGCCGCTGAGAAGAAATGGCCAGAGGCTGTAATGACGAATTCTGGAATTGTGCTAGGACTAGCAAAGATCGCCGCTAGAGAGACGCTGAATCGCAAGCGATGACAGTGTACTTCCTCCCTATGAAAATCAGACCTGATGAATTCGGCTATTTTTGCGGCATTTTCCCACCCTATCGCAATGTCCCGAATAAATTGGCCGAGCGACACCCTTCGACAAATACTATGAAGAAATCGAAAAGGAACTGATGGAAAAGGTAGCCAGACCAAGCGGTTTATTGGGAGGAGAGTTGGACAGGGTTCTTTTTCAAAATTACGGCGACATCATGGTTCGGTTGCTGTGTCATTAGGACCAACACGCCTCAAATCTGCACGTGAAGGCTCGATGTTTCTGCATGACTTACGACTCAACTCTCCCGATGTCCCGCACGCTTTCGAAAAGGCAGTAACCCTTGAACTCCCAAGCCTGTACAGCAGTCCGCCGCGTTCTAGATGAAACCGAGAAAAACCTTCTAGGCAAACTGACACTTCGGTGTTTTAGCTTTGCGACACTGTTTCTATCCAACCACCATGACGAAGATTTTCAATTCGGTCCACCAACACTTCCTGACCTCTGCGTTCACCCCTTGTAAGGCGTCCAATACGGCGTGATTTCTGCTTGCATCGTAGACAAAGAGACATCCGAAATCGTAAGCACCTGCGCCGGCGGTTTCGGACATGAGTAGGGTTGGCAGTCCTCGATAAAATGTACATTCATAGATTCCACGGGCTAAGCAGGATTTAGCCGTTTCTATGCTGCCTTCTCTGAAGAACTTTCCTTCGAACACAATTTTGTGAGGAGAGTGGATCGCGAAATCCGGGCAGCACGCATAAAGACCTTTGCCTTTTTGCCACCAGTCTTTTTTGGCTCCGCGCAATGCTTCCGCGATTCCTTTCTTGAAAGGATATTTCGGTTTGCTCGCGGGCGTGCCAGATACCAGTTGCTTCAATTCGGCGGTGTCGTAGCCTTCTGCCCGGAGCGCCTCTCTTGCCTCTTCGGGCAAGTAGCCCTTTTCCTTGAGAAATGAATGAACTTTCGGAACCACCTGGTCCTTAAGGAAAGGTCCTTCTAGTTTGTAAGTGCGAGCACGGGACGAATCGATTCCTTTCCGCAAACTTTCTCGAAGCTCATCTAAGAAAGCGAAGGCGTCCGTTCGCCAAGGTTGTGGTCCGATTTCCATGGTGATTCTCCTCTTGGTTTTTGGAATCTTCAGGTAACCCTGTGGTGGGCTTTTGCAGCAACAATTCGCGCACGGCAGATTTCTCATTCGAAGTCCATCGCTGCCTGAGAGCGCCATCGTTTTTTAGACGGCGCTCTGTTGAAGAACTCGCTCCTGCAACCAAGTGACGGCTCGCGTTGCATAGACCTGTTCGTTATGTTGAGCGGTCTTCGATGCTTCGGTAAGTACGTGCTCCAGGTCCTTCCAGGTAAGCTGCCCAATGGCCTTCACATTGAGCAAGCCATCAGGCCGATGCGCTTGGAGCTTCGTTCTCGGAATCGAGAGGTCCCTGTATTCATGGAGGCGCTTCAGGCCTTCAGGTGAACGAGCTTCTGACGAAATTAGGAGGCTGAAGACGAACTGGCGGACACCGGCATAGTAGCTACCGACATCAATATTCCGAAGAACTTGGTCGCGGTCTGGCCTAGTGGTTGTTCCCGTGGATATGTCGCTCCGATACTTTGCTTCGATGAACCAGACCCAGCTCGGAGCCTCGACAACAACGTCGATCTCCGAAGCACCCTCATCGCCGCCGGCAAGTAACTCGAGTGGCGGTGGGACGCTTTCCCACAACTTGACCACAACCTTGAGATCAACCGGACATGCGAGTGACGGGAACGAGGATCGCCATAGAATTGGCAACCAAGCTTCTGGCGCGATTTGGCGCAGCGAACGAAACACGTTCCAAGTAACGGCATCTTCGCTGTTGGCACTTCTTAAATGTCTCAATTTACTTGCTCGCATGTCCGCGAACACCGGGTCATAGCGGTCGATGATTAGGTTGGTTCGGAAGTCCTCAGCGATGAAAACACCACTTGGGGACAGATGACCTTTGTCAGGCTTCACGCGTGCTCCAGTTGTTTAGACTTCGCATTTCTGCTCTCGTGGTTGCTACGGCAGAACTCCTTTACATACCCGAAATCAGCCGTCGCGAGAATCTGAAAAGCCTACATCGTTCTTGCGTGGTAGGGTGGCTTTTAATCATGCGATTGTTGGGCGTAGCACGCAGTCTGAGGTATTTTCTTGGCAGGAATCGGCTCTAAGCCGAGGAAAACTGAAATCACCGAAGTTTCCGCAAGCACGCCTAGTTTCTAACGCCTCTGTGCAGCCCATCAGTTGTGCGCTGGCGAGCGTCCCTAATCCCAAGGAAGAGGAGTACACCTTGCAAGAGACTAAAGAAAATCTGCCAGTTCTCCAAATCAGCTTTTCGATCAACTACGGTTTTGTCCCAAGTTGTGGTCTGCTCTTCAATTCCCTTTCGGTTACGGAGCCAGCGCACATAAGCGAAATCAGTTGCGATTTGAGAAAAGGTGACGATGAGGCGTAAGGATACTAATTTAGAGCCAGGTAAATTTCCACAGACTGTTTCAGATGGGTATTGACACCACTGGACACGTACTGTAAGAGATACCGCGAACGACCACAGTCGAGCCCCAGACCCGGTCCACTCTCCCTCGGGACTCCTCTGGAAAATATCAGTTAAAGGCTCCATTTCAAATCCCGAATCGGAGTCTAAGGCATGGGTGTGGTCACAAAGATTCCTGTTCGGACGGTGAAACAACCATGATTCGCAGACTATCCCTACTTTTGTTCGCTGTTGTCATGTGGCAATGCGCATTCAGTCGCGGCGCTTCCGCACAGGACCCTCAAAAGTGTTTGGGAATCACAACTTGGTGGTTCCCAGACCTAAGGCCACCTGGATATTTCGTCTACTCGACAGACTACCCGGGGACCTTTGTGTATCTGATTGCGGCGTATTTGGCTAAAGACGGATGTAGGCCACGGCCAGAATGTCCATGCAGCAAAAACTCACCTTCACATACCAGCGGTGAACCAATCTACCTGTCAACTGGAGACACATACATAGAGGACAGGGATGTTTCTCTTCCAGGTTTGGGAGGGGGAATAAATCTCAAACGAACATGGAACAGCATGTGGCCACAGAACGAGATTTTATCTTCAGTTGGGCTATTTGGGTCGAATTGGCGGTCAACCTATGAAGAACGAATCTTCATGGGTAGCGATAATTTCCTGAAGTATTCCCGGGGAGACGGTGGCTACTGGTCATTTGCATATGGGAATGCGGGAGCGCTGATTGTTACCTCGCCCGCAAACGCTTCTGCCACCCTTTCGCAAACTGCGTCATATTGGCTTCTCAAGTTTCAAGATGGGGAGCAGCGGCAGTTCAGTCTGACGACGGGTCTGCTTACTGCAATTGTGGATCGCAACGGAAATACTACTCAAATCGCCTATGACGCTTCGAACCGACTCTCCGCGATAACTGACCCAGCTTCCAGGCATCTTTATTTCAACTACGCAAATTCATCGAGCTATCTTGTGACGAGTGTGACTTCTGATTTTGGCGTGACATTGTCATACAGCTATGACGCTCAGGGCAGACTGACCCAGGTTACGAAGCCAGATTCGACGACCATCAACTACACTTACAACTCGCAGTCCTTAATCACCTCCGTGACGGATTCACAGGGCAAAGTCCTCGAATCGCATACCTATGATTCGAGTGGGCGTGGGCTGACCAGCTCGCGAGCGAATGGTGTAAACGTCCTGACTGTCTCCTACTAGAAAAATTGCAACTGAGAGTTGCTCTGAATGTTTCTTGTGCCGCGATGAAGAGTGCGTTCGGGGGCGTCCATGAACATGAAGATTTCGGTTCTATCGAAAGTTGTGATGGCGTTGGCTCTTGCTTTAATCGCTTGGCAGCCTAGAGCCACTGCACAAACATGGTCGAACAATTACGCATATCGTCGGGCGATCACGATTGACCACACGAAGGTTTCGAATACGGACCAGTCAAATTTTCCTGTGCTGATCTCAGGAACATACTCTTACTTAGCAACGATTGCGAACGGTGGAAATGTAACTAGCGCGAGCGGCTACGACATCATTTTCACATCCGATGCTGGCGGCACAACTACACTCGCGTATGAGCGCGAATCGTACTCGCCGACGACCGGGGCGGTACTGCTTTGGGTGAAGCTACCCACTCTCTCGCACACCACCGATACTGTCATCTACATGTTTTACGGGAACGGGTCAATTTCCAGCGACCAATCCAGCAAGACTGCGGTCTGGGATAGCAATTACCTTGGTGTTTATCACTTGGGAGACAATTCGGCGAACGCCACCGTTTCGGATTCGACCTCCAATGGTAACAACGGAACGGCTGCGGCGAACACGAGTACAAAGACAACCACCGGAGAACTTGGCAGCGCTCTCAACTTCAACGGTAGTTCCGACAAGGTGACCACCGCCCTGACAAGAACTACCGCTTTCACTTGGGAAGCGTGGCTAAACAATCACAGCGGAACAGGCTACCAGAGCGTCATCACAATCGACGGTTCAAATTATGTGTTGATGGATTTAAACGGAACAACCGGGTCATTCTGGTCGATTGACGGACTGTCCGGCAATAGTCTTTCCGTGAGCGTGCCGTCCACGAATACCTGGCATCATCTCGTGTTTGTTCGTTCGGGCAACAGTTCGAGCACGGGCTACTCCGCATACTTCGATGGTGCTCTCAAAGGCCAAACTAGCAGCGGCACTCTCAACAGCGGCAACACAATCACTTTCGGCTTTCGACCCGATTATACTTCCCAAGCCTGGAATGGCGCTTTAGACGAGATCAGAATTTCAAATGTGGCCCGCTCGGCTGACTGGGTTGCCGTGGAGTACAACAACGAAACCAGCCCCTCCACCTTCTACAGCGTGGGTTCTGCCGACACAACTGGATCAGGAGGAACGCCGACTCCAAATATTGCAAACCTGTCGCCTTCGTCAGGACCAGTCACAACGCTGGTTACAATCACCGGAACGAATTTCGGGCCTACACAAGGATCGAGCACGGTTACTTTCAACGGGACAACAGCTTCCCCCACAACTTGGACGGGCGCTGGCATCGTGGCCCGGGTTCCGTCCGGAGCCATGACTGGCAATGTGGTCGTCACCGTCTCCGGCGTTGCTAGCAGCGGTTCAAATTTTACTGTTACCAGCGCTCCAGCAATCGCAACGATTACACCCCAATCAGGACTCGCGGGATCATCCGTGACGATTACCGGAGCGAATTTTGGCACAACGCAAGGAACCAGCACAGTTAAATTCAACGGAACTGCCGCCACTGTGTTGAGTTGGAGCGCTTCAAGCATCGTGGCCAGAACTGCTGCCACCACCACCACCGGCAATGTGGTTGTAAACGTTGGGGGCGTTGACAGTAATGGAGTGCCGTTCACGGTTCTTAGTTTGTCTTCCGGTTGGACAGATTTGGATGTTGGGCCAAGCGGAACCGCTGGGAGTGCCAGCTACGCGACAGATACGTTCACGATTAACTCGGCCGGTACCGGAATAGGACCAGGCAACGGAAACAATGCAACCATCGACGGTTTCAATTTCGTTTACCAACAACTGTCTGGTGACGCTTCGATTGTGGCGCGAGTCACCGGCCTTCAAGGGCTGTGGGCTTCTCAAGCGGGCATAATGATTCGGGAAACCCTGAATCAATCTTCGACGAATGCTGCCCTGACGGTCGAATCTCTTTCTTCGAAGTACCTCTACTGGTGGAATCGGCCAAGCACGGGCGCGAGCGAAGCCAATCCAAACAGTGCTGCAATTTCATTGCCGCTGTGGATAAAGCTCGTCCGCCAGGGAAACAACTTCTCCGCATATACAGCTCCTGACGGAATCAACTGGCTGCAGTTCGGCTCAACAGTCACAATTAACATGGCGCAGTCTGCTTACATTGGGCTTGTATGCGATGGTGGCAATAGCGGCGCAAATGCCGCGACTTGTAATTTTGACAATGTTTCTATAAGCCCCGGGCCCACGATCACCACACTCTCTGCGACGACAGGCCCTATCGGCAGCCAGGTCATTATTTCAGGTTCCGGCTTCGGAGCTACGCAAGGCGACAGTCAAGTGACCCTTAACACTGCGCTTGTAACAGTCAACTCCTGGAGCGAGACCTCAATAACGATCACGATTCCTTCTGGAGCTACTTCAGGCCACGTTGTAGTCACGGTGGCTCCGAGCATGAATGACAGCAATCCTGTTGAATTCACGATCACGGGCAATCCACTCCCTGCGGGCTGGCTTGATTGGGACATCGGCCCGGCTGGTGCGCCCGGCACGGCAACTTATTCAAGCGGCGTTTTCACTCTTAAGTCCGCTGGAACTGGTTTAGGCGGTGTCAATTCAGGCAGCACCACAGTCGATGGATTGCATTTTGTTTACAAGCCGCTGCCGGGAAGCGGGGAGATTGTAGCGAGATTTGATTCCCTCACGGGTGGAGCGACTTCGCAGGCGGGGCTAATGATTCGAGAAACGCTTGATGAAAGCGCAACGAATGTGTTTCTCACTGTTCTCAAAAACACGTCTACTTACCTCTATTTGTATGACCGGACGAGTCCAGGAACCAGTGAAGCAAATCCCATAAGCGCGAGCCTCAACACAGTCCCGATGTGGCTCAAGCTGGTTCGTAGCGGCAGCACATTCAGTGCATATACTTCTCCTGACGGAGTCAACTGGACTCAGTTCGGATCAAACATCGCGATCACGATGGCCCAAAACGCTTACATCGGAATCGCTAGCACGGGCGGCAACAATGGGGCGAACCTTTCCACTTCAACTTTTGACTATGTATCGGTGAGTACGACAGCTACTTCTGCTCCAGTGATCGGATCAATGTCTGCGACCACTGGAGCGATTGGCAGCCAAGTGGTGCTCTCCGGTTCAGGCTTCGGCGCAAGCCAAGGCAGCAGCTATGTAACTTTGAACGGTACTGTCGCCACGATAAATTCCTGGAGTGACACCTCGATCACCATCACGATTCCTGCCGGAGCGACAACTGGCTTTTTGGTGGTAACTGTCGCTCCGAGCATGAACAACAGTAACGCGATGGTTTTTGAGGTGACTTCGAGTCCGCTGCCCGTTGGTTGGCTGGATCAAGATATCGGCGCAGTCGGCCTTGCAGGGGGATCAACTTATTCGAACGGGACTTTCACAATTCAAGGCGCTGGGCTCGGCGTCGGCGGAACTGGTTCAGGCTTCCTTGGCCCTTGGGATTCTTTTCACTTTGTGTACCAACGGATGAGCGGGGATGGCTCAATCATCGCTCGTGTTGTCAGTGAGCCCGGGACGACAGGCCAGGCAGGAATATTGATCCGACAAACGATAGAAGACATCGCCCCACCGAATGCGTTTGTGTCTTACTTCCCTCAAAACACGAACATTGTTTTTTGGGATCGAACGACTGAGAACGCGAACGAGTCGAGCATCGCTAACACTTCATCTGTTTCGCTTCCATACTGGGTGAAGTTAGTTCGCAGCGGGAACATGTTCAGCGCGTACGCGGCTGCAGACGGAATGAACTGGGTGCAAATTGGAACAAGCCAGTCCATTTCTATGTCTCAAAATTTGTATGTGGGCTTGGGTGTGTCTAGCCACATCACGTCATCGCTTGCCACCGCAACGTTCGACAACGTCTCAGTTAGCTCGACACAAGTGCCCGGTCCGATGATTACCGCCGTTTCGTCAACGAGCGGTTCCATCGGTAGCCAAGTTGTTATCACCGGGTCTGGTTTCGGAAATATACAGAGTAGCAGCCAGGTTCTGCTCAATGGTGTCGCGACCACAGTCAACTCATGGACACAGACTTCCATCACGATCACGATTCCCACGGGCGCAACTTCTGGTCCGCTAGTCGTGTCCGTTGCTCCCAGCATGAACAACAGCAATGCCGTGCAGTTTACGGTCACCGCAAATCCCTTGCCGAGTGGCTGGCTCGACCAGGATGTCGGCCTCGTAGGGGTTGCTGGAAACGCGAGCTATTCCTCGGGCACAGGAACATTCACACTGAATGCGTCCGGCTCAGGAGTCGGCGGAGTCGGAGGCAATGGTTATAGCGGGCCACAAGACGCATTCCATTTCGTGTACCAACCACTAGCTGGCAACGGCACAATCATTGCCCGCATAGTCACAAACCCCGGCACAACTGGCCAAGCTGGAGTCATGATCCGTCAGAGTTTGGATGCCGGTGCGCTGAACGTATTCCTCGCAAACTTCCCGCAAGTTCACGCTGCTTCGGTATTTGACCGCGCGAGCACCGGTTCGAACGAAGACCTCCCAGCAAATGTGAGTATGCTGCTTTCGTATTGGGTGAAAGTTGTTAGGAACGGAGCCACATTCTCCTGCTTTGTTTCTAATGACGGGTCGTCATGGTCCCAAGTTGGCTCAAGTCTTTCAATCCCAATGAGTCAAAACGTGTATGTGGGCCTTGGCATGAGCAGTGGTATCAATTCAACTCTCGGCTCAGCCACGTTCGACAACGTCTCCATGACGTTCTCCGGCTGGGGCACATCTCCCACGATCACGAGCGTGACACCAATTTCAGGCGCAACCGGAACGTCCGTAACGATTTCCGGATCGAATTTTGGCTCTACTCAGGGAATGAGCACGGTGACTTTCAATGGGACGACCGCAACACCGTGTGGAACTTGCTGGAGCGCCAGCTCTATCACCGTAACTGTACCCACCGGTGCAACGACCGGTAATGTCCTCGTGACCGTGGGAGGCGTGGCAAGTAACGGCGTCAGCTTTGGGGTGTTCAATCCGGTTATTTCCAGCTTAAGTCCTGCCACTGCGCAAGCCCGGGCAAGCATCACAGTAAATGGTTCTGGATTTGGTGCGAACCAAAGCAATAGTACGGTGCAATTCAACGGCGTGCCAGCGTCCGTCATTACTTGGAGCGACACAAGGATAACTGTACAGGTGCCCACGAACGCGACCAGTGGCCCTGTGACAATCAATGAGAACGGAGTCGTCAGTAACGGAGTGCAGTTCTCGGTCGAAAACCTGTCCATCACTGGAATCTCTCAGAGTTCGGCTCCAGCAGGTTCATCGGTCACGATTACGGGAACAGGATTCGGCTCAACACAAGCAACCGGCACGGTCGATTTTTATGGGACACCGGCCACAGTACAGAGTTGGAGTGACACACAGATTGTCGCAGTCGTTCCCTCGTGGGCAGCCAGTGGCTCGGTTAATGTGTCGGTTGGCGGCCTCGTTTGGTACGGACCGCAGTTTACACTCACCAGAACTGTTCAAGTCACGGATTCGTTAAGCAACGTGGGTACTTACACCTCGGCGATGATCGGCGGGCTGTGGGTACCAACGACGGTTCAAGGTTCGGGCTGCTCTTCTTGTACAGAACGAGGAAACATCAGCTACACCTACGATTCATCCGGGCATCCGTTGTCGAGAACGGATGAAAATGGAAATACGACAACGTACACGCACGACGCGAACGGAAACGTTTTGACTTTGACCGTTCCGCTTACCTCCACAACTTCTGCCACAACCTCGTACACCTACAACAGTTTCGGTGAAGTGCTGACAGCTACAGGCGCGTTAGGAAATGTCACCACAAACACGTACGATGCAAATGGGAATTTACTCACGGTGACGACGCCTGCGCCGAACGGCAACACAGCAGCAAGCGTGACGCGTTTCGCTTATGACGCAAAGGGCGAGCTGACAACGATCACAGACCCATTGAATCATCAAACCACGATCACGTATTTTCCGACCGGATTGATTCAAACCATCACGGACGCGCAAAGCCATGTAACCACTTACGCATACGATTCGCGTGGCAACAGAACTTCAGTCACAGACGCAAACAACAAGCAGACGACGTTCAACTATGACGCGATGAACCGGCTGACGAAGATCACCTACTCGGACACAACCACAACTCAATTCGGTTATGACTATCGGGGGCGTCGCACTTCCGTGACAGACCAAAACGGCAAAGTGACCACGTACGCGTACGACGATGCGGACCGGCTGACGAGCGTGACGGATGCGGCGAATAACGTGACCACGTACGCGTACGACACAGAAAACAATTTGACCAGCATCACGGATGCAAACCAGCACGCGACGTCCTTCAACTACGATGCGTTTGGCCGCGTGACAAAGACTACGTTCCCATCCTCCGCGGTGGAAACCTACGCCTACGACTCGGTTGGCAATTTGACAGGAAAAACCGACCGCAAAAACCAAACAATCAACTATGCCTACGACCTATCGAACCGGTTGACGCAGAAGACGTATCCTGATTCGACCACAGTAAACTACACGTATGACAACGATTCGCGGTTGACCCAGGTCACCGATCCCACGGGGACGTATCAATTCACGTTCGACAACATGGGCCGCTTGACCGGCACGACCACGAGCTACAGCTTCTTGACTGGACGGAATTTCACAACAGCATACACATACGACGCGGCGTCGAACCGCACGGGATTCACAGACCCAGAAGGTGGTTCGACGACCTATGCGTATGACACGTTGAATCGTTTGCAAACGCTGACGCCGCCATCGGCGTTCACAACCGGCAATTTCGGCTTCAGCTACGACACGCTGAGCCGCCGCACGCAGATGACCCGGCCAAACAATGTGACAACGAACTATGCGTACGACGACCTTTCGAGGCTGACCAGCGTCTTGCACCAGCTGTCCGGAAGTACTATCGACGGGGCCACGTATACCGTCGATAATGCCGGAAACCGGACATCGAAGACGGACCAGAGGACCGCGGTGGCCACCAGCTACGGGTACGACAACATCTACCAGCTTCCGTCCGCCACGCAAGGCGCGACGACTACGGAGAGCTATACCTATGACCCGGTCGGAAACCGGCTCAGCTCACTCGGCGTGTCGTCTTACACGAACAACAGCTCCAACGAACTGATGACCACATCGAACGCCAGTTACGGCTACGACAACAACGGCAACACTGCCACGAAAAACGATTCGACAGGCATTACCACCTACGCCTGGGATTACGAGAACCGCCTCACCAGCATAACGCTTCCCGGCAGTGGCGGAACCGTTAGCTTCAAATACGACCCCCTAGGACGGCGCATCTACAAATCTTCAAGCAGCGGAACAAGCGTGTTCGCCTACGATGTCGATAACCTGGTCGAAGAAACAAACAGCGGTGGCGCGGTTGTCGCTCGTTATTCGCAAGGGCTGAACGTTGACGAGCCGCTCGCAATGCTCCGAAGCGGTACAACGAGTTTCTACCACACCGATGGACTTGGCTCAGTCACGTCACTGGCGAATAGTTCAGGTACGCTCGCTCAGACCTACACGTTCGATTCGTTTGGAAAGCGGTCTGCCTCGTCTGGCTCTCTTACGAATCCGTTCCAATACACGGCACGCGAATCGGACATGGAAACTGGGCTGTACTACTACCGCGCTAGGTATTACGACGCGAACACAGGAAGGTTTTTGAGCGAGGATCCGATTGGATTCAACGGTGGTTTGAATTTCTATTCTTACACGCAGAATAGACCAATAGGATTAAGAGACCCCAGCGGAAAGTGCGTTCACGGGATTGATACAATAATTTGCATAGCGGTAGGAGTCGGAGCTGTAGCCATATACACAGGTTACTTAAACTATGAAAATAGCGTCAACAATCTCATAAATCTTGCCTATAACAATCGAGCAGCGATTCAAAACGTACTCACAAAGTGCTATCACCCAGAAAGGTATAGCACTCAAGCTTGCCAGGACGCAATTGACCTTGCGGCACAAACGGAGTGCGCACTCTATCGGGGAGTCAAACGTGTCGGGTTTGCTGGCTTTACACTGCCTGGCACAATAGTTGGTGGTGATTTTCCCTCTAGCAAGTGGGACTTATTAAGTGGTGCCATACAGGATCAAATCACCAAAAAAGCCGAACAAGATTTGGAAAAGGCGGAAAAGAACTCGAAAAATGGTGGTTGCGGATGCCACTAGTAAACCGATTCTCTTGCTCCTTGTCCGTTCGCGGACAGTCTTTTCTCCTCCTCCGAGTGGAATACATAGAACCGCTACGAAACAATTGAGGCTGGAATGGAACAAGCAAGAAAGAATCCTATGCGCAAAAAGCAGCTCGTCATCTTAACCACGCTTCTGCTTCTTCTTTGTGCAATCATCGCTAATCCTGCTTTGAGGCTAGGAATGCAGGTGTTGCTACCCCGTCATCCTATTAGGTTGGGAGTCGTCGAGGTGTCGATACCCAAGGCGTGGATGGTGTCGCAGACACCTACAAGGGTCACCGTGTGGAAACCATGCAGCACAATATTCTGTGATTCTGCCCAGGCGTCCTTTGTTCTGGAAGTCAAAGATGATCTGCCTGAAGACGTGTGGCTGCGCGGCGCGACGAAGGTGCTTCATGATGACTATTCTGCAGATGTCGTGACCCATACCATTCGTGGCGATTCGGGACTGGTGAATTGCGTTGAACCTAGTTCGTCCCTGGTGGATGGGCAAGTCGTCTCTTCATGCATCAACTCGGACTTGCACTTGACCTCCACGTTCAATGGGAGAGAATCGCTGAAACCTGCCTTCTATGCCGTTTTGGCTACAGCACGCAAGAGTCCATGAGTCCCGCTGACGTGTGTGAAGGTGGATTGGGCTGCTTTCTTGCACAACGCATGAGAATCGGGACGGGTGATCTGCCCCATTTTTTCGCGCACGGCATCATACGACACCAAAATCTCCAACTCATGACGTACTCCTCCTTCCACGCCGCGATCTTCAAACCAGTTCGCAATCCGATGGAAACTTTCTACGTGCGCATCCTGCACTGGCTGTCCCGGCTCCATGTGCATCAGCTCGATGAGCTCGATTTTCCGCTCCATAGCCTACGCCAGAAAATGCCGCGACGTGAACTTCAGCCCGTTGAAATTGACCCATGAAATGGAGGTCATGCCGGGTTGTAGACCGCCTGCGCCTGGGCGTAGCACTGAATCTGCGGTATTTTCGTGGCGGATTAGGGTAGTACCCGCAGGGAACGCAAAATTGAGCCTATCTTCGGCGTGTCTTCGCCCGCAATTTTTCTTTCTGATTCGCGGCCCGAGTGTACTTCCCTCTATCCTAAACCATTCAAACACGCAAATAATTTCCTGGAGGGCCAGACCAGATACATGTCGCTTGACGTTCTCTTAGCTCCACTCCTCTACCTTCGCCAGCAGCGAGCGAGATAGACTTGTCCATCATTGGAGGGACATCATGAAGTCGAGTCTGTTCTTCATTGGGTTTTTGACTATAGCATTCTGTGCTTACAGCTTTTGCCAAACGCAGAATAAGGACTCGATTGAATTCGGCAACACTGTTCTCCGTCTTGGGACGCCAAAGGTTGACGTTCTAGCTGCACTCGAAAAATACTACAGCGTTGATGAAAACAACGGTATCGTAACCACCAAAGCTGGACCTCCTTACGAATCCGTCGGTACGCTGATCTTTAAGAATGGCAAGCTGTCCGAAGTGTGGAAGCAATGGTCTCCTGATAACCAGAGGGAAGGGTACGAGACAGCAAATAATCTGTACGGAGTATTCAACGATCTCCAAAGCGAAGGAAGGATCCACTGCACCTTGAGGACAGGTTCAAAACAAACCAATGGAGGCGAGGTTAAGAGCGTCTTCTTATTGTGTGACGGCAAGGAAGTTCAAATTGATGCTATACAGTGGCATAGAGATAACCAGCCTGACCGGGCGGTCATTATTACGGAGAAACTTCGAGGAAATTAGGAAACAAATGGTCCTATTTAAGCCCTACTCCCCGCGATGAGGTCAAAGCATGAAGATGGCAGGCCCGGAATGGTACAAGCTGTCCTTCGACGCGGAAAAATTTGTTGTGATTCGGCCTCGCCACAGACCAGCGTTCCATTCTACAGCGACAGCTTCTCGGGCGCATATTTCCTAAGCAGGCGCCGATGTCTGGCGTTGCGCTCGTAGAGCATGTGGTACAAATGGGACCAATATTCGGAGACGAGGAGGCCACCGCGTCCTTGCATATTCGAGCGAACGAACGAAGCGGTTCGCAAGACCTTGTGGGTTCGCATCTCGGGTAAGAATACAGGCGAGTCCAACCGACAGATGCGTTGGATATGTCCAAAGTTCGCATGGCCTCCAATTTTCCAACCGGGCTGACCAGGTTTCAACCGTGCATCGGTAACGCGACATAAATCAGTTATGCAACACTCTGGGTAGCAGCGATACATCAGCAAAAGGTCACCACGGCTAACCCGCGCAGAAAGTGCCCACTTCATGCGCTTGTTCTTGTCTAGGTATGCCCACTGGTTTTTGATGGCTCCTTGTATCCAGATTTTGAACGGCACCCCGAAGAATCGCTTTAGCTCAATCACTTCGATACGCCGTGGAATTGTCGGGCAATCGTGATGCCAGCAAACAATGCAATCGCAGTGGCTTGGGTCATGGCCGTGGATTTTGAAACTGCTGGAACGGTACTCAAATTCGATTCTGACTCGCTTTTCGGAATTGCCGACATGTTTGTATGCTATGCAATCAGGGTAGGCTGCGCGGATTGTCTCAATTCGGTATTGCAGTCTCTTCGCCACCGTCGCGAACAAAAACACTACGCCCATCTCACTGTCCGGCGCATAGTGGAGAGGAGCGTCCTTTAGCAGCAAAGGTCGGCTGCTATCTTTCAATGGCATGGCGCGGCAGGATTATAGCGCAGAACGACCGCCATCCCGGCATTGTCCGCTTTCATTTGTCGGCCAACAATTGTGATAAGTGCCGTGTCTCCTTGCCAGCTAAATAGTCATGTCCACGGATACATCTCCCGAGAGTTTAGGTTTATGTTCAACTCGCCCTCGCTCTACCTTGGAAAACGCGTTCAACAGGGCAACTTCCCACTCCGTTGTTAGTCCATTTGGAGGTCTGTCCCTCTTCTTCGATTGCTGGTGGAAGCGAGTGTCATAAAAGTGTCATAGTTTTTGGTTCAAATCGAGGCAGAACGAATCAGAACCAATCAAGAGACGAGCTACGTAAGAGGTTGACACGACAGAATATAATCAGAAATTTTCAGAACCGTTCAAAAGGGCAATCTGAATTATGAGTCCGCTGCTCTAACCGCTGAGCTACGAGCCCGCCGAGAGCTAACGCTTTGATTCTATATTAGTTAAAAGAGTTGAGCCAAAAATTCGCATGCACCAAAACCTTATAGTGTCATAAAAGTGTCATAGTTTTCGGTCCTTCTTTTGGCAACTAGGGTCCGACGAATGTGAGAAAATTCACAGCATGCAAAAACAAGTCGTCAGCTTTCACGTATTGTTGGCCTTTTCGCTCATTTTCATGAGCCTAATACGTGTATCTTGCTCGCAGTTGTTTGGCATGACTGAGCCACAAACCGCGAACCGCACATCACAACAAGGTTCCGTCCGAGTTGCTTCCGATGGCGCTGGCACAAAGACTTCGAGCTCCCCTCGAACCGGGAGTTTCATCACATCGTTTGAACGGGGCACGATCAAACCGGCTCGGCGGGATCCCAACATTGCCTATGACCTGGACCCTAGCGGCGAGAGATTCTTTGTGCATGTCTCGACTGCTTATTCGACACGTTCTCGATATGGACTCGTCGTCTTCATTCATGCAGGCGATCGCATCAATGTGCTACCGGATGGCTGGTCAGAAGTACTTGACGCGAGGAAATTCCTGTTCATTGCGCCCGAAAATGCGGGGAACAATCAGAATCGTGAACGGCGATTGGGGCTGGGGGTACTGTCGGCGTTGGAAATGATGAAGCACTACCACATCGATACAAACCGCGTTTACGTTTCTGGATTTTCTGGTGGCGCTCGCATGGCAGGATTGCTCGGCTTCTTTCAGTCAGACGTTTTTCGGGGAACGATACAAAACTGCGGCGCAGACTTCTATGAGCATATTCCTCAAGTCCACGCGACATCGCAGCTAGATACCGCAGGTAAGCCATACGGATTCTTCTCTGCAACCGCAGACGAAGTGCAGGGAGCCAAGCGTGTACGTTTTGTCCTGATCACGGGCTCAGAGGATTTCCGTCGGGGGAACATTCTGGATATTTTCAATGGAGGGTTCACCAAAGCAGGTTTCCAAGCAAAGCTCTTTGATGTTCGCGGGATGAGCCACGACACGGCAGATGCTGTCACGCTAAATGCGGCCCTTGATTTCCTCGAAGCGCATGAAAAGTAGGGCGAATATTGCGCGGCGCAGGCGGCCGCGAACTCGACCCAACAGGCCTTTACTTCTATCCACGTCACTACGACCAAACGAGACATCGAATGGTGATCGACGCGCCGCAAGAGGTGGCAGCGAGATTCGGGACAGCGATTATGATAGCGTTCTGGGCGGCAACTATAGCAGTACAATCTAGCGCCATTCAGGAAGACTCGTCTAGACACGGCAAGTCGAACACTCGCTATTGAGGATGATCCTGCTGGATGCCGAATGGAGCGTAAATGCTTGGTTTGCCAAGGTATCAGATCGAAGCGCGTCTGGCTGTTGCCATATCTGTGTTCAAGCTGCGTCTGCGTACGGCTGCCGCACAAACTTGGACCAGCCAGGGAGATAAAGTGAAAAAACTATTCGCGTTCCATATAGCTTTTTTGATAGCGGGTGCAACTGCAATCCCGGCCCAAAATCGAAATCCCCACGTTGCTCCCCTGAGCGTAGAGCAAATCCTGGACCGACACGAGGAGGCCGTTGGCGGGCGTGAAGCCTTGGAGAGAATTCGTAGCCTTCATGAAGTTGACGTCATACAGATACCTAAGACTGGTCAAACAGAGATAGCCGACCTATGGGTTGTTCCCGGCAAATGCTACAGTGCCTCGCATGTGAAAGAACGCAGAGAAACCTTTAAGGCTGGATATGATGGTGAAACCGGATGGTCGATAGATCCGCGGGTCGGGTTTAAGGAACTCAGCGGCCAAGACTTGGCTAACGCGCGACGAGTAGCGCTGTTCCCCGAAGAAATTCGATTGCGCGAATTGGTTAGCCAAATGCACGTGAAAGGGAAGGCGCGCGTTGGCGAACATGAAGCATATATAGTTGAGATCCAATTCGAGGCAGGTTATCTCTCGAGGATGTATTTCGATTCGAAGACGTGGCTCAAGGTTCGCGAGGACGTGCTCCTGACGACCTCTCCTGATTCGCCGATCACCGAGATCTACTTCGATGACTTCCGAGAGATTCCTGACGTGAAGATCAAATATGCTTTCCGCCGGGTCGAAAAGGCCAATAAACACACAGTTGTTGTGCATGTGAAAGAGCTCCATTTTAATGTTCCGGTTGAAGAGTCGCTTTTTAAGCCTCCATCCTCCACACTGCATATTCAGCGGTGAATTGGTGATAGCCCGAATGGGCAGCCGTGAGACTGATCTGCCCATTTCTTCGCGCACGGCATCATACGACACCAAAATCTCCTGAAGGCATGACATCTGCCTCATTCCGTTGCTCGCATTGCGACTCGGAGGCCGCTGTAGGCGGACGGAGAGACGGAACGCGCAGGGCAAACTTCCGCAGCGTCATATACCCCAGACTGCTGTGCGACTGCTCTTCGTTGTACTCCTCCTTCCACCGCAATCTTCAAACCAGTTCGCGCTCCGAGGGAAACTTTCTACGTGCGCGTCCTCCACTGGCCGTCCCGGCTCGATGTGCTTCAGCTCGATTTTCCGCTCCATTGGCTCACGCCAGAAAATGCCGGCTCGTGAACTCCAGCCCGTTGAAATTGACCCATGAAATGGAGGTCATGCCGGGTTGTAAACCGCCTGTGCCTGGGCGTAGCACCAAATCTGCGGTATTTTCGTGGCGGATTAGGGTAGTACCCGCAGGGAACGCAAGATTGAGCCTATCTTCGGCGTATCTTCGCCCGCAACTTTTCCTTTCTGATTCGCGGGCAAGTGTACTTCCCTGCTGCGAGGCAAGAATCGGTCGCTCAACTGCCTGATTTAACGGGAAAACCGCAGAACTAGAAGCGAGTGTCATAAAAGTGTCATAGTTTTCGGTTCAAATCGAGGCAGAACGAATCAGAACCAATCAAGAGGCGAGCTACCTAAGAGGTTGACACGACAGAATATAATCAGAAATTTTCAGAACGGGTCAAAAGGGCAATCTGAATTATGAGTCCGCTGCTCTAACCGCTGAGCTACGAGCCCCTGCTCTTCGACCATACTACAAAAGTTGCCGGTATTGAACAAAAGTGCCACGGGCGTGAAGCGGAACGTCTCTTCAAGCCTCGCGGGATGTAGGGCGAAGAATCGTTTCACTTCAGAGCCAGCCGTTCCTCGTCAACGGCGCAAAACTGGACTCTTTGTTGGCAGTACGCGTTCCCCCGTTGTATACTCCGCCCAGTCTTCCGGTTCTTACCTCATTACTGATGGCTGATTCTCCTCCTGGCAGCGGTTCCGGGACGACCGCTCCGTCGAATGAACGGCGCCTCGAGTCCTGGGGCGAGATTGCTAGTTATTTGCGCCGCGAAATTCGCACTGTCCAACGATGGGAGCGGAACCTTGGCCTTCCGATTCATCGCCTTGCCGTTGGAAAGCAGAGTTCAGTTTTTGCTTATCCGTCCGAACTAGATAAATGGTTTAAGGAGCAGGAACGCCATATCGAAGCAGAAGCAGCCGCACGCAATGACGATCAACCAACTTTTGTGCCAAGTGAACCGCGCAATGGTCAAAATGCGCAGCCAATTCCCGCTCCGGTAAGCACAGAAAAACCTGGCGGACTGCCGTGGAAATGGATTGTTGCGGCGGGGGTTCTGATTTTCGGTTTCTCCCTGATTGCCGTCATATTTAGAGATCAATTTCCGGAACTTTCCATACACTCACGGAATCCGTCGCGTACAGACACGAGAATCCGCCTCTTCGCGCGCCCACTCAAATCTCCTGCCAGTGAGGACAATCTGGCGGAAGGCCTAACAGCCGAAATCATTTCGCAGCTGGGTCGGCTTGACCCGGCGCATCTTGCGGTGATCGCTCCAACTTCAGCCGAACATCTCCGTGATAAGACCATCGGAGAGCTGGTGCGAGCTTTCCACGTTCAATACGTTCTTGAAGGATACGTGCAGCGAGTCGACTCCCGGGTCCACATTAACGTTCTCCTTATTGCTGCGAAGGACGAAACAAACATTTGGTCCAACTCCTTCGATGGAGACATGGCCGACATCTTGAAAGTTCAAAGGGACATGGCAGAGAAAGTCGGCCGCGAATTGCTCTCTGAGTTGCCGCCTCCTCCCGCGCAGCCCACTCCTGGCCAAATTGATCCCGCGGGCTATCGCCCATACTTGCAGGGCAGAAAATCCTGGGCCGCCCGGGACTTGGCGAGCAGCGTGAAGGAATACGAACGGGCCGCAGAGTTAATGCCGAATTACGCCATGGCTCACTCTGGGCTTGCGAGCGCCTACGCACTTTTGGGAGAAACCCCCAATGACGGTGTGCCATCGACCGTTTCCGCACCAAGAGCGATCCAAAAACCTCGCCGCGCTTTGGTTTTGAATGGTGATAGTTCTGATGCCCACTACGCCCCCGAGAACAGCGCCAGGAGTTAGGAATTCGACTTTCCGAAAGGGGGGATAAACATACAGGAACCGATTGGATGTGGTAAAAAAGACGTCAGACACACCCCGGTGAGG
>JACXTT010000686.1_pt1 | contig 57838 bp, 39 predicted proteins | sample 9270951 | NCBI WGS metagenome assembly JACXTT01 (sample SAMN15532306, study PRJNA645909) | rock metagenome | isolation source: weathered quartz diorite | place: Puerto Rico | collected 2017-06-21
GCCTGGCCGCCTAACTGACCTTCGGAACCCACCTCACGCGCCACACGCGTTACTTCGGAACCAAATGAGTTAAGCTGATCCACCATGGTATTGATGGTTATTTTTAATTCGAGCATTTCGCCCTGTACGTCAACCGTGATCTTTTTGGATAAGTCGCCTTTGGCCACCGCTGTGGTCACCTCGGCTATATTACGTACCTGCCCGGTTAAGTTACCAGCCATTTGGTTTACAGAGTCGGTCAAATCCTTCCAGGTACCGCCTACACCGGGTACGTTCGCCTGGCCACCTAACTGACCTTCCGAGCCTACCTCACGTGCAACACGTGTTACCTCGAAAGAGAAAGAGTTTAGCTGATCCACCATGGTATTGATGGTGTTTTTCAACTCCAGCAACTCGCCCTTGGCATCAACCGTGATCTTACGCGATAAGTCGCCTTTGGCTACCGCTGTGGTTACACCTGCTATATTACGCACCTGGTCGGTCAGGTTACTACCCATCTGGTTTACCGAGTCGGTCAAATCTTTCCATACACCACCTACACCTTTCACACGCGCCTGGCCTCCCAGTTTACCCTCCGTACCTACCTCGAGCGCCACACGCGTTACTTCGGAAGCGAAAGAGTTGAGCTGATCCACCATCGTATTGATGGTCTTTTTCAACTCGAGCATCTCCCCTTTTACGTCAACCGTTATCTTTTTCGACAAGTCGCCGTTGGCCACCGCCGTTGTTACACCTGCTATGTTACGCACCTGCGATGTTAAGTTACCAGCCATCCGGTTTACCGAGTCGGTCAAATCCTTCCAGGTACCGGCAACCCCCGGTACTTTGGCCTGCCCACCCAGTTTACCCTCGGTACCCACTTCGAGCGCCACACGCGTTACTTCGGATGAGAACGAGTTTAACTGATCCACCATGGTGTTGATGGTGTTTTTTAGCTCCAATATCTCACCCTTGGCCTCTACCGTAATCTTACGTGACAAATCGCCTTTGGCCACCGCGGTTGTTACCGCGGCTACGTTACGCACCTGGGCTGTTAAGTTACCGGCCATCTGGTTTACCGAATCGGTCAGTTCAGCCCAAACGCCTGCTACGCCTTTAATTTTAGCCTGCTCGCCCAATTTACCTTCCGATCCCACCTGGCGTGCAACGCGCGTTACCTCCATGGAAAATAAACGAAGTTTGGAAAGCATTTGGTTCGACTCTTTCGCGATACGCAAAAACTCGCCTTTTAACGGGTGACCGCTAATTTCGAGCGGGATATGTTTGGATAAATCGCCGTTGGCAACGGAGTTGATCATACCCGCAATTTCGAGTGTCGGCGATGTCAGATCGGAGATGAGGTTGTTTAACGATGAAACGCCATCGGCCCAATCACCTTTGGCGTCGTTCAGCTCTATCCGTTTGGATAGGTTGCCTTTTTTACCAATGGTTTTTTCGGCCGAAGATATTTCGGCCACTAAACGCTCGTTCAGATCGATTATATCATTTAGCACCTCGCAAATTCGGCCGCTGATACCTGCCTGTGTAACAGGCATACGGGTATCCAACCGTCCGTTTTTTACTAATGATAAAACCCGCAATAACTCCCGCTGGTCGAGCGAATCACTACCGGGGGCGTTTGCAATATCGGTTTGTTCCAGAAGCTGTTCTAAAACGTCGTCTTTCATCGTGATATAATATTTAGGTAAACGTGATGAGTACAAGTAAAAAAAAAGAATGTTTTAAAAAATTTAAGAAAATTTTTTAAATTAAAAATTTTTCCTTTAGGGGAATTTATGATGAGCGCAATGTAGTATTAGTAAAATATATTTACCAACTACAATTTATGAGGAACGGCATCGACAGCAATAAAGATACGTAAAGTTTTGATAAATCGTGCATTTTAAACGGCAAAAAAACTCCGCCATTTCGCTCATGCGACATGAATATAGCCTACCGGGAGTTAGGGTATCGTTACACGCTGCTAATTTACCTATGTACTAAAAGGCGGAACACTAACCGAACCTGTTTGATTATTTGGATTATCCCAAACAAAAGGGCCCGGACCTACAAACCACGACGACCCAATAAAATAGCCCATCAGCATCTGCGCATAAAAACCCGCAGTTGAGTGTGCCCCGGCAACGGTGACCGGGTACGGCATTATACCGTACTGATTAGATCCCAAAAGAGCTAACGCCGCCGGGTTCGATATCGGAAATTCGGTCATATTATTAATGTACGGTTGATTATTAAATGGTGGCCAAAAAGTACCAGCGCCCGGGGCAACAGGCTGGTTATTTTTAAAACCGGTAAAATTATACGGCCCGCAATAATTAAGCACCGTTACCTGGGCTTTACAAATATCGGGGTACTGCGTGGTGCCTGCCGAAAGCGTATACACGGTACCATTGGGCGGCGCCGATACTGTTTTTGAGCCGCTTACAGGCACCGGGCCGATGCCATTGTTTATATTGGCTTCCTGGGCCTGGGTATTCCAATTAAGCGTTACATTGGGGGCCTGTATCACACCAGGGCCTAACGACTGACAGTTAATGGTAAAAGAGTTGATCAGATTTGGTACTACAGTTATGTTGACCGTACGGTTTATGGTGGCCGGTTGATTGCTGATAAAGCCGGTTACTGTAAGCGTATAAGCAATGTTACTGGTTGGAAAAATATTTAACGAGCCGCTTCCGGTCACTTTTGTTTGCCCATTTGGTAAGGCTGGCGATATGGTTGCCGATATCTGGCTCTCGATAAGCCAACTGAGGGTGACCTCTTCTTTTGCAGATATTACGCCCGAGGCCGGTGTCATGGTCAATTGCGCACTTACGTCGTTTATTCCGATGGTTGCGGGTTGCTGGGTAAAGTTTGCCGTGCTATCGCCATAAGCGGTTAGCGTAAATGATGTTAAGGTGGTAATCGGGCCAACGGTTACCTTACCTTTTTGCGGGGTATTGCCCTGGGTTAATAAATTGCCCGGTATGGGTACGCCGTTATTATCGGTTATGGCTATATTTTCGGTAAATTGGTTACAACGCCATACCAGGTCAACGTTAGCGCCATAATCTACCGCCGATGCACCTAACGCCCCGCCAAAAGTGATAATGCCGGGATTGGCAACATTTATTTCCCATTGCGCTGCCAATATAATGCCCGTAGCATAAGCGTACAAAGTATAGGCCATGGTTGCAGGCGGGCTTACGTTATAGTCGCCCGTTGCCGGGAGATGTGTGGTGGCAACGGGGCTTAATATACAATAATCAATACCCGTGCACTGCCATTGTAACGTGGCGGTACCGCCTGGGCTTATGTTTGACGATGTAGAGTTAAAGAAAACGATGGAAGCGGTAGCCGCACTCATGTTTACATTAAGGGGTGTAGTGGTCGACGTGCCATCAGCAAAACTAACGGCGACTGTTACCTGCGCCGAAGATGCCAATACCGATGAAGGCAAGGTTACCATGTCTAAACTAAAAGTAAAAATACCTCCTGCGGGCATAGCCACACTATTGCCCGACTGTGGGCTTGCATCAAATTCGCCAACGTTAAACTGCGACTGGTCAAAGTTCCACAGGTTTCCGGTGGTGGTATCCATAGCCGGAATTATACTACCTAAACCATTAACCGGTGCCAAAACAGCCGGTAATGTTATTGCGATGGCGGTTATGCTTGCCGCTACGCTATCATTATTTGTAAAGCTTACAGTTAAGTTTGCATAACTTGATTGCCCGGGCGCTGTATTGATAAATACCGTACCGGGGGTAATGGAGGTTTGTAAGTTGCTCATATCACGATCAATATATTTTTACTTTTTAAATCTGCTCAAGCGCGTGTATGTATGTTAAATTAAGCCTCCTGTTTACAGGCGCATCTGTTAGGTTAATTAATCAGGCTAACTATTGTAGCTGTACCGGTAGGGTTACTACCGTTTGACCATACAAACTGGCCGCCAAACGAATAAGGCACAAATAAGCACGTACCTGCATTAACTAAATAAGCCTGTACGGTTATAACCGGGGTGGTTTGACCCCCAAATGTAACACCTGTAAACTGCACCTGCATTAAATGCCCTATATAGGCAGCCATTAAAGCCGGATCGGTATTTTGAAGGCTAAATAACATACCTAAAGTTATATTAAACATAGTTGGGAACGCTCCGATTAACTGGGCTGTGGAAAACCATTGGGTAACAAAACTATTAAAAGTGAACGGTCCATAAGCATTGGTAACTGTAACAGATCGCGTAAACAGATTGGGGTTTTGCTGGGTGCCCGCGGTCATGGTATAAGTAGTACCATTGGCGGGGGCTGTGAGCTCTGTATTGGCATCGCCCGATGGCATCGCACCCCATGGAGTGATGTTTAAAACCTGTGCAACGGTACTCCATTGCAGCTTAGTTTTGTTGCCATTTTGATTAAACAGGGGTATAGGTTGCGGGCTAAGCGAAAAATTATTGATAACCACTTGCGTAACATTTATGCTCACGCTGCTTGTAATAGTTGCCGGCAAGTTACCCATAAAACCGGTAGCTGTTAATTTGTATGTTACACTGGCCTGCGGAAAAATATCAAAAGGGCTTAACAACGCCATTGAAGCGTTTTTTTTGCCCAACGATGCGGCTGGGGCGCTTCCCAACGGCGGTGATATACTGAAACCAGTTGCGTTACCAACAAGCCACGATAAGGTAACCTTATCTTTTTGCCATACGTTGGTATTAGATGCGTTAATTGAACACGTTACATCGGTTATGCCTATGGTCACGCTTTGCTGTGCAAATATCGACCCATCTGTATTAGATGCTGTAAAAACAAACGTTGTAGGTGCACTTAGCGGGCCTACGGTCACCGTGCCATTTTGTAAGGTATTGCCGTTGGTTAGCAGGTTAGGTATGGTTAACTGGTTATTATTAGTTATTGTTACCTTTTGGGTGAACTGGTTACAGCGCCAAACAAGCTGGATGGTATCGTGCAGGTTTACCACCGTGTTGCCATGAAAGCCGCCAAAGGTTAGTATAGCCGGATTTTGAACGGTTACCTCCCATTGGGCGGCCAGTATAACGCCCGCAGCATAAGCATACAGGGTGTATGCTGTGGTAGCGTTGGGGTTTACCGTAAGCTGCCCGGTAGCAGCTAATGGAGCAGAACCACCATCGGGCACCAGCAAACAATGATCAATACCGGTGCATTGCCATTTGAGCGTAGCGGGCTGGCCCGGGCTAACCGTTGAGGGCAACGCGTTAAAAAAAGTGATAGCTGCTACAGTAACGCCCATATTAACGGTGAGTGGCTGGGTAAACATAGTGCCATCAGCAAGTGTTACTGCTGCCGTTACCTGTGCCGATGTTGCCAATACCGAATTTGGCAGCGTTACCATATCCAGGATGAATGTGTAAACACCTCCTCCGCTTAACGCCACGCTGCTACCCGACTGCGGGCTGGCATCAAACTCGCCCATGGTAAATTGCGATGGCACAAAGCTCCACAACGCGGTGGTGGCTGTATCCATATTTAGCAATATGCTGCCCAAACTACTAACCGGTGCCAAAGTTGCAGGTAAGGTTATGGCAATACCGCTTATTTTGATTGCCACAGTACCCGTGTTTTTTATGGTAACTGTTAATTTAGCGTAACTTGTTTGCCCGGGTGCAGTATTAATGAATACCGTACCGGGGGTAATGCTGATCTGTAAGTTATTGCTCATCGTATTGTTTATATAGTTGTAAACCAAACCACTGCACCCTGGGCCAAATAAATACAGCCACGATTAACCGGATCAAGCGACTATGGTGACTGTACCCGTCGGATCAGCGGGATCAGTCCACATAACTGCACTGTTGGGAATAAATAAACTTGTACCTCCATTGGTGATATAGGCAGGACCAGAGCCATTAATAACGGAGATGCCTGTAAATTGAGCGCCAGCTATATTCCCGTCATAGCCTGCCAATAAAGAGGGCTGCGGATTTTGAATATTAATTAGTGGTCCCGTTAAAAAATAAGGCGGCTGTTGTTTGAATGGGTAAAATTGACCTATCGGGAAAGTCGCGGAACTAATATTCTTAATAACATACGGGCCATAAGCATTAGTAAGCGTAATTGGCTGTGTGTGTAAACCGGGGTTTTGAAAGGTGCCTATCGTTATCGTATAAATTGCACCATCAGGAGGTGTGGTCATCGTCTGGCTACCGGTTACGGCTATATTACCTGTAACCTGCTCGCTAAATATTTGTGTGCTGCCCTGGTTAATGCTCACAACCTGCGCCAGCACATCCCATTCCAATGTACATTGGTTGCCTTGCTGGGTACCTAAGGTTATTATTTGCGGGGTAAGCAAAAAACTGTTGATACGCACCGGGTTTACAGTAATGGTGATGTTTTTGGTTATAGCAGTTGGCAGGTTACCCACAAAGCCTTTCGCGGTAAGGGTATAGGTTGTGGTTTGCTCCGGAAAAACATCAACCGGCGACTGGGCCATCCCTACAACAGGTGATATATCAAAACTTGTAACATTACTACCACTCCATGATAAAGTAACTTTATCCTTTTCCCAAATGTTGGTGCTTGATGCGGTAAACGATGATATAGCCATATCGGTTATCCCAATAGTTGAACTCCGCTGATCATAAAACGCCCCGTTAGCGCTCCAGGCTGTAAATTGAAAAGCTGTAGGCGCGGTTAAAGGGCCAATGGTTACTGTACCGTTTTCTAACGTGTTGCCGTTTGTTAACAGGTCGGGGATGGTTAATTGATTATTGGTTGTTATTGCTATTTTTTTGGCAAACTGGTCGCAACGCCAAACGAGTTGAATGCTTTCGCCCATGTTTACGACCGAACTGCCATTAATACCACCAAAATACAGTATTGTAGGGTTTTCGACCGTGATTTCCCACTGTGCGGATAGTATAACCCCCGCAGCATAAGCATACAGTGTGTATGGTGTGCTGGCCGGAGGGTTTACGGTAAAACTCCCCGAAGCCGGTAATGAGGTACCATTGCCCGGCACCAGTATACAATGGTCAATACCGGTACACTGCCACTCTAATGTAGCAGGCTGGCCGGGGCTAATTATTGATAGCTGTGCATTAAAATAAGTGATGGCCGCGGTAGCTGGGGCTATATTAACAACAAGCAACTGGGTAAAGGTTGTACCATCAGCAAAAGTTACGGTTGCATTTACCATTGCCGATGGTGTTAAAACCGAGTTTGGCAAGGTTACCATATCCAGGATGAACGTATACCCCCCCCCGGCGTTTATAGACACACTATCGCCCGACTGCGGGCTTGCGTCAAATTCGCCAACGTTAAACATAGAAGGCGCAAAGTCCCACAGGGCAGTGGTAGCCGCATCCATACCAGGTACAATGCTGGTTAAAGTATTTACCGGTGCCAGGGTATCCGGCAAGGTTATGGCGATACCGCTTATCCCGGTAGCCGTACCGGCCACATTGGTGACGGTGACTATCAATTTAGCGTAACTTGATTGACCTGGTGTGGTGCTGATGTATACCGTACCTGGGCTTATATTGATCTGTAGATTATTGCTCATATTAAGAATTTAAAACTTTTTGGACTTACTATGCTACCTCATGATTTGGATTTAGGCACGCAACCCGTTATGATTATAGTGCCCGACTGTACATTCGGGTCGTCCCATTCAAATACAAGTGGCGTATGATCGCTAAGGTCAATAGGCCAGCGGATCACCTTTATACTTTTACTAAGCGAAATTATCATTGCTGCTACTGCCTGAGGCGAATCAACGTTTTTGAGTTTACCCCCTGTAAACCCAACGTAATAGAGCTCTTGAAGGGCGGGTTTTAACAGCGAAAGTGAGCCGGCGTTTTGTATATCAAATTCGATCATCGCATAGCCCTGGTAATCAAATGTAGTAAACTGGTAAGGGCCGTACGCGTTGGTTATGGTAAGGCTTTGTGAAAGCTGCGCAGGGTTGCTCAGGGTGCCGACTTGTAATGTGTAAACAGTGCCATCGGGGGGTGCGGTAACTTGCAAACTGCTATCTGAAGTATCGACTATACCGATACCGTTATTGATAGATGTAACCTCTGCCTCGGTATTCCACGATAATGTGCACTGGTTAGGCCCGTTATCGGGGATTATTGTTAATGGCGTTGCCGAAAAATTGCTTATGGATACCGGATTTATATTAATAGCCACCGGCGGCAATGTAACAGATGCAGGCACGCCGTTAGTTAAGCCGGTTAATATAACAGTGTACGATATATCGTTTTCGGGATATATATCTACCGAACCAACCGGGGTTTGCAGCGAAGGCCCGTTAGTTAAAGGGGGCATTATGGTTATACCCGATGCGCTTTTGATATTCCATGTTAAGGTGACCTTTGTACCACCCCATACATTGGTCTCAGATGCTGTAAACGTACCGGTAACATTATTGACCCCAATAAAAAGATCGCGCTGATCGTAAATTTGTGTGTTATCTGCATAAGCAGTAAATACAAAAGTTGTGGGCATTACCACCGGTCCAACATCTATGCCGCCAACTTGTGCAGTATTGTTATTGATGAGCAGATCGGTTGGGATAGGGATACCGGTGCTATTGGATAATGCGATGCTATTGACATAGTTATTACACCGCCACACCAGGTTGATATTAGCGCCGTAATCTACAGAAGATTGACCTTCATAGCCTCCAAAACTTACAATTTGGGGGTTATCGACAGATACTCCCCATTGCGCGGACAGTATGGTACCTTCGGCAAAAGCATACAGGGTAAACAATGTGGTCTGCTGCAAAGTAACCTGGCTGGAGCCTGACGGGCTATGGTGGTCATTATCGAGCGGGCTGATGATGCAATAGTCAATGCCTGTGCATTGCCAATTCAATGTCACGGTTTGGCCGGCGCTTATATTCGCGATCTGCGAGTTAAAACTCGTTATTGCTGCTGTAGCTACTGCCATATCAACCGTAAGCGCCTGCGCCGATGTAGTGCCATCGGCAAATGTTACCGCAACGTTTACCTGCGCCGATGGCTGTATAATTGTGCTGGGCAACGTTACCGAATTCAACGTAAAGTTGTAAACGTCGCCAGCGTTCATGGTAACCGAACTGCCCTCCAGCGGGTCCGCGTCAAACTCTCCAACCGCAAACTGCGAGGGTGCAAAATCCCATAACAATGCGGTATCGGTGTTCATACCGGGTAAAATGGTGCCTAAACTGCTTACCGGTGCCAGCGCGGCAGGCAAGGTTATTGCAATACTCCCAATATCCAAGCTACTGCCTCCGCTATTTTGTACGGTAATTGCTAAATTGGCGTAAGCCGATTGCTGGGCCGTAGTATTAATATACACTGTACCGGGGCTGATGCTGATCTGTAAGTTGCTGTTCATATTAAAGCAAATAGATTTTAGTTTTTTAGATATCCGCCGAATATGGTTCCCGAAAAATCTGCCATATCAGGAGTATCTGTCGAAAAATCTTTGTAGGTTCCTGCTCTGCCCATAAAACGTGCGGTTAACCCCTTAGGCACACGTATCGACCTGAACATGCCCACTGCTGTGTTGGCTGCGGTCGAAGGTATTATCATACCACGGCCACCATACCCAGGATCGGTATAACCAACAGCATATAAGGTATTATACCCAATTACCTGACCTGCTCCGGGCGGTATAGCATTTACAAAATTGTAACCCAAAATGGTTATGGTCCCTTGTTTTTTTACGGGATCTGCCCATTGAATTGGTGCAAACGGACATGGAGTTACCGGGCTAAAAGTTTGCGTTTTAGGGTCAAATGTATATGAGGCGTAGTTTACTGGCTTTCCGTTGTTGCCATTAATGCCTGTCAATAATACCTGGTATACAATACTATCAAACAACCGCACCGGACTATCTTTTGGAAGCCCAAGTATCCCCTTACTGTCATCCGCGACAATAACTGTAAGCGGCCCATAGTCGTTCCCAACGCTCGCGGTCGCTATTTTTAAGGTGGGGTTTTGGGGTGTGCCGGTGGTAAACGTGTATGCAAAACCATTAGGTGTTGTTGCAGGGATATTCTGCTGGCCTTGGCGCGTTACCCTGTGTAGTGCCTGATTAGATGTGTCGCTTAAAAAGAAAAAGCAACCACTACCTCCGTAAGACAAAGGGGGCATGGACTGACCTGTTTGCCCTGGAGGAGGTACCCTGAACCGTTCGGGAAAGACAATTTGTGCCTGTACCGGATTAATTAACAACTGTATGGTTTTAACGATGGTTACCGGCTTGTTGTTATTAAGCCCGGTTGTTTTAAGGGTGTAAGTAACGTTTTGATCGGGATGTATCACTAATGTACCCTTAAGATTAGCCAGGGAGGGCCCGCCTGGTAACGGCGGCTGGATATCAACCGCGCTGGCGTTTTGAATGTTCCAACTTAAAGTAACCTCGTCATGTTCATAGATATCTCTATCTGATATTTTGTTGCCATCATCCATCATCACCTGGGTTCCATCGGGCGATAGTGTGAAACCTATGCCGTATTGTTTAAGCACCGCCGGCGCATATTCGGCCAATTTTTTTGTAGAGTAATCAAATGTGGTGACCAGAGGGTTAATAGTGATATCAATGGTATTTTGCTGCGCTGGTGTATTCACATCTATTTTATTGAAGGCTTGCAGGGTAAGTATAGTATCCTGCGTAAATGGCCCTATTTCTACCCTGCCTTTTTGCAAAGCATTACCCGGCGCGGCTTTAAGCAGATCGGGCATGACCATGGAGTTATCGTTCGAAACCAGCCGTAAGCTGCCTACATATTGATTACAACTCCATGCCAGGATCATTTTATCACCGTAGTTTAATTTGTTATCCTGGTGAGTTACCCCTCCAAAGCTGAGTATCTGGGCGTATCTGACTGTTATCGTCAACTGCGCAAATAAAATAACACCAGTGGTATAGGCATAAAGCGTATAGGTAGTTGTTGAATCGGGCTTAACCGTAAGCGTTCCTGCACTATTAAGATGGTCCTGGCCTGCCGGGTCCAAAATACAATAGTCTATCCCGCTGCATTTCCAGTTTATAGTTGCGCTTTCGCCGGGGTAAATAGTTGCCGGTTGCGTGCTAAATGCCAATATGGAGGCTGTTGTTTTGGCTACATTTATAGTGCATGGCAAAGGTGTTGTAACCTGATCTGTGGTCGCCGGGTCAACGCTGGTAACATTTACATCAATTTTTACGTTAGCCGGCGTTGGGATAGTATGTGTTAAAGTAACATTGCCTAAGGTAAAATTTACAGAGGCACCCGCGGCAATAACAACGTTGGCACCTGAGGCCGCCGAAGCGTCAAATGCCCCATCTGTAAATTGCGATGCACCAAAATCCCAATTATTTGTATCATCCACCGAGGGGACAATGCTATCAAACGTGGCGGCAGGTGCCAATAAATAGGGTACACAAATTTGAATAGCGCTGATAACAACATCCTGTCCACCGCCATTAGTAACTGTAATGGTGAGGTCGGCCTGACTTGCCGTACTGCTTTGTGTTGTAATGTTAACCTGGGTTGGACTAATACTGGTTTGTAAACTCATTAAGCATCGGGGTTGTGAACGGTTTAAATTATTGGGTTAGGAAATATTTATGCAACGGTAATGGTTAGTTTGGCCGGTGGCGTTGTAGCGCCGTTAGCCCCGGTTACGGTAAGCGTAAGGGTTTGAGTGGTACTTGCCGTATAGCTGTAATTGCCGTTATTTAATGACACGGTTACCGGTGCGGCACTACCGATGGTTAAAGTGGCTGCTGTGCCCTGCGCCGCCCAGCTTAACTGTAACACCGTGCCTACTTTAACGGTAGGTTGCGCCACGCCATTTACCTGGAAGAAATAAATAGCCGGCTGGCTGCCCAGGCTTCCCGCAAGTTTAAGCCTGCCTTCCATAATTGATGGTGCATTTAAAGGCAACTGGGCAGCTGATGTGGCGCTTACCAATCCCGGGATTTCTGTCCAGGCCAGCTGAGATGTGTTTTGCGATGGCTGTAACCACGACCATTCCAACCCTGCTCCGGCCGGTAAAGGCATATTCCAGGTTTTGGTATCTAAAATAAGCGGGCCGGTCTCAAACTCTACCAGCATATTATTCAATGCGTTGCCAACGTAAATTTCGGGCAGTATGGTTTTTAACACCGGCAATATGCCCGAGCTGGTATGGATAGCCCCGCGGGGATCGAGCAGCAAAGTGATGTATGTTGGCTGTGCGGCCATAAACTGTAAATTGGTAAAATTATTTACCACGTATGCGGGACTTGCGGGGGTAACTACTTCGCCATTATGCACCGAGTTGAACTGGTTGTAATTATCGCCTAAAAAGTATCCCATCACACCATCCTGCGCAAGCTCAATATTGCCCAGCTGTACCGGGAATTGGTAGTTGGCTATGCCGCCGTTGTTATTTAGCCCCGTTTGTGCCCATGAAAGGTTAGTGGCCGGGTTACCATAAAGCTCTAATTGCATTGAAGCGCGAAGGACCGCAATGGGTCGGCCTACCAGTATGGAGAGGCTTTGATTATCGCGTTCGCCCATTGGGTCGACCGACCAAAGCGTTTCGTCAACAACTTGCATAAAGTTGGTCAGCGCCTGTCCGCTCCACGCTGTACCCTGGTCTGACGCGGTGGTACCCAGTAAACCCTGAACAAAACCACGTAAATGCAGGTTACCTATCTGCGCCGATGGCACACCGATCAATGGCGCTGGCACCCATTGCGCATGTTGCGTACCGGTAGCTCCCATCAGCGCAAGCTCACCCAATATCTGGCCGTTATTATCGTAAACGGCAATACTGTCATCAATGTGGTTTGGTAACACCCAACCAGTTACAGGGCTTGTAGCCGGATCCTGGTCACTTAAAATAGCATCCGAGGCAGCCGATACAAAGTTGAAGTTTAACCTTGAAGGTTGTATTACCCTGGGTGGCAACTGGAAATAACCGGGCAGTTGCAGGCTAAGCGCATAATTGCCCGGTTCAACACCTATACCCGGTATAGGTGTCATGGGGTTAGGCACGCCACCGCCGCTACTGGCCGGGTTTAGGTTATAAACCTGCCCAAAATCGTCAACTATCCACAAATTGGTGATGCTAACAAAGCCCGCCCGCACTGGGAAAAATGGTGCATTATTTAATGCTGACGGCATACCCATCCCTGCATCGCCAATAGCAGCCGAAAAAGTAGCGTCGGTAGCCGAGTAGCCAAACTGCTGGATGTTCCACTGCAAAAGCTGTGTGGTAAACCCGGTCAATTTTTGCGATAAAACGTCCCAATCGCCTACCCCGTTCATAACATCCTGCAGCGATATATAATCGTGAGGTACTGTGCCTTTAAACTGGTTAAAAAACTCCTTCAACTGGGCCTGCAGGGTCACCGCTTCTTTTGGCGTTAAAATAGACCGTCCGCTAAATGTATACGGCGTTGCACCGGCGGGAGGTATAGTTCCACCTGTCCACTGGTAATCGGCCCCATTAAAGCTCCATTGGCTCAGATCGGGTGAGGCGCTGTTTGCACCCAGCGCCGGATAAAAATTTATTTGCCACTCCATGTACAATGGGTTCCAGGGTTGCTGCCACTGCCACACTCCTATTTTTGACGGCACGTGGAATAAGCTATCGCCAGGGTTGAAACCCGATATCTGCTCTAAAGTGCGTTTGTCGAGCGAACTGTCCAGGTCGGCATTCCATACCAGGGTTTGCTGTTGTTTAATAGTATTGATGATGGATGCCGGCGGGCTGGCCTGGCCTGTCGCTTTTACCGCTATAGCCTGGGCAAAGTTCATATCCAGCATATAAGCCTCGGCCAACAGGCCAGGTATTTCTTTGGGTACCAGGCTCGTGCCGATGTTAAATGTCGGGCAAATGTCCGAGGCGTTAACCTTAACACTGGCAGTTGTGCTTGTTTGTACCAATAAACTATTGATCAGTTGCCCGGTAAAGCGCACAAAAAGCGAATCGTTATCCTTACTGTAAGTGATATCCATACCTCGCTTACTGCTGCGGTGTACATTATTGATCAGAAAAACGGGGTCTGTCGGGTTAAAAAATTCGTTGCCAGGTTTATTGATCAACACCATGTTCCCGGCCATGTTAAGTGCATTTTTAAAAGTAGCCGCGGCGTTGTTTACAGCCGTCAAACTGCTGCTCACCTGGGCCTGCTGGGCTTGTACTGCTTTTAAACTGGCTGTCTGTGCGGCTTTGCATGTGGTTATTAACGAACTCGGTGGCGCCGGTTTCGTGTGTGTCAGGATGTTTACCTTCATCCAGTCGGCATACAATTGCTTTTGCAGCGATGATAAAACACGCAAATTTTTATCGTAAGTGCGCTGCAGGGTGTTAAGATTGCTCAGACTTGTCGCCAGATCGGGCGTTAGCGCTGCCGGTGGCTGGTTATTTTGAGTAAGGTCGCCATTGGTTTGCGGTGCTTGCGCTACCCATACCGAGCCACCCGGTAAATGCCCAAACCATGACGTATGGATAGCGTCCATTAACTCGGGTGTATCAATAACGCCGCCGGGCTGCGGTAACATTTTGTGGGCAAATGCCTCGAGCATCATCTCAACATTTTGATCATCAGGGTTATAGCCCCCCCCATGATTGGGGTTATTATAATTTAACTGCCATTGCATAAACGCTGCCATACAATCGGTGGCGGCGTTACCAGCCGATACATAAGGCACCGATAAACTTCCGGTATTAAACACCGGTACACTGCTTGGCGGTTCAACGCTGTCGCCGGGCCATGTCACATTTAATACCATCCCATGGCAAAGCGTTTGCGCGGCATAAATGCCTTTCCAACCTGTTATGGGTGTAATGCCCTGGGCTTGCAACCAATTTTGGGCTGCCGTAACCGCATTGGCAAGGTCGGTGTTTTTATCAATAGCCTCATCGCCCACCGACCATTTTAACTGGCTCATCAAATTAAGCCAGTTGGTTTCGTCAACAGCGGCGGGTGGTGTACCGGCAGGGGCTGTTGCAGGAGGGGCGTAAAGTGTATCGGCTACGGTATTACTGTACCAGCCGCAAACCATATAGCTTACTTCGGTGGCTACACTATCAGTAAAAGGATCTGTAAAGCTAAAAACGTACGAGTTATTGCCGGCGTAGGCCGTAAAAAGGGGATCGGAATTACCTACCGCGGTTAAAAACGGGGCAGCGCTTTGTCCGTGTTCGGCCCAGGTAGCAAAATCATAAACCTGCCCAATGGTATATATTTGAGCTGCACCAGTGCTGTCTTTAGTGATGTATTTTGATGCGACCGACGTAGCAAGCCTTGAACCAGGTGTGCCGCTAAACCAATCGCTTTCCACTATCCAGGCTTTTCGTGGAACATTGGCATCCGCGCTAAAGCGAACGATCATCCAGCGGTTTGGCAAATACGGGTATTTTATTTGGCTTTGGCCCTTTTGTTTGATGCCATGTGTCAAACCGTCGGGCAAGGCCCAATTTAAATATACCCCTTTTGCAGGCTTGCCTGTACTAACAAACATATTGGGGTTTATAGCGCCATAGTTGTTATAATTACCTAACTGTAATGGCTGTATAGAAAACTGTGTTGCGTTATTTGCATCGGTAACTACCAGTGCTTCAACTGTAATTGGTACCAAAAGCCTTGGGCCTGCCCACAAAACACTATTACTCATTGTGTTAATTTTTTAGATGCTTAATTTGTAAAGGTTATTTCCTCGGGCGTTTTTACCAATTGTATTGCAAACTGGGATGGTGTAAGGCCGCCCGACAACGCACCCGATGGGAACGCCCCCTGCACTTTTGAAAGTATTTGGCTTATGCCCAGCACATTATTACCCCCTGCACGAAAAAATGCAGGATCGTTAGCGGTAAAGCTAACAGTAAGGTCTTTAGCGCCCGAGGGGATAACTGCTCCGGTAGCATAACCACCATTGCCCAGGCCCCTTAAATAGATATCAAAAGATAAGGGATTGCTGGCATCGTCCATCACACCAAAAACAAGCGCGTGCGAAGGCTGCTGTATCACTATACTTTGCGGCACCGATGGGAAGATCACCAATATCATATCGGGGCCTATCCTGTCAAAGCGGACCGGCGTGAGGCTTACAGTTGGATCGGCATAAGTTGGGATAATGTGCAGCGATGGCCAGTTAGTAACGATGGCCGACCGTAGCAAAAGGCCCGACATGAGTTTTGACGGATCGGGCAATGTGCCGTTCTCGGCCTCAATACCCAACAGTTGCGTGCGTATAGAAGCTGCTGTTGCCGCGCTGGCATATTTTACGGTATCGGCCATCACTTGTGTAAACATCAGGTCGAGCGAGGTATCGTTGCCGATACTTAAAGCGCCATCAATCATGGCATCAAGCCACGAGGGGTCGACATAAAAAAACCGTAGCGATTCGCTTGGTAACAGACGCGTATCTGCAACAATGTTCTGGAACGGAATATCCGATAACAGCATTAGCCTTGCAAGCCATTGGTGCACATTGCTTTCGGGCACGGCGATATCCTGCAACAAGGCTTGTACTTCAGGCATATTCAGGTAATTATTAAGCTGGGTTATACTGGCTGTGCTCATATCTTTTTACAATAGGCTTTGAAATAGTTTTTTAAGTATAATGGTATGCGGGTCTTGCCCGGTCTCGGCAACTTGCTTTAATTCGACCGATGTTAGCAAGCCGGGCATGTGTTTAGCACTGGTATCCGGGTTGTTATGGCTGCTAAGCTTGGTCATATCGGCCAGCTGCACAGGCGATTGAACCGGCTCTGCGTTATTTTGAGCAAAATGTTGCCCTAAACCGGTCGAAACATAATCCGCAAAGGTTTGGTGCCCTGCCTGGGCATTGGTCAGGTCACTTTTTATCTTTTCCCAATCGGGGGCAGGTGCCGGCGCCGGAGATGGTGCGGCAGCTCCGACTTTCGGTGTTGCTGCAAGCTTGCGTGTTGCCAAAGGGCTGCCTGTGGTTTGATTGTAAAATGGCGAAAGCAGTTTGTTTAATATCTGCAACAAGTTTACCCCGTCGCGCTTCCATTGCCAGATAGCCAGCGACGCAGATTTATTGGCCAGGGTAACCATTTTACCAATTTCGAACGCGACGGCGAACGATTGATCAAAAACGCCATTCACCGGGTCGTAAATAATAGCCTCGTCGGGGTTGGTTAGTGGCACGCCCCCAGTGGTGAATCCTGGCAAGGTATTTTGCACCATATTAGGCACCGTTGGGGTAAACGGCCCCCGATACCAGGCGAAGCTCTTTTGCCCCAAACGTGTGGTGTAGTTTAAGGCTGTATAGCCATTATTATAGCGTGTTTTTACTTCTGCCTGTACCGGTGTTGGCGTAGCCCAGGTTGCAGGCGGGTTAAACGGAAGGCAAAGTGTGCCAATGTTAAGGTTGTTAACCAATGCGGCAAAATCAGCACCGTTAGGGTCATTGGTGAATGTCCAGCTATCTAAGCTTATTATCCGTGCAGTTTTGGTTGACGGATAAGGGTTTGGCGGGGTATTTGCATTGAGCAGATAGTTTTCCCAGCCTTCTAACGATACCAGGTGAGCGATATACTTGGTAGGTGTAGCAGCAGGCGGCGGCAGGCGGTTGCCTAATACAACGGAGTAGTAACCGTTACCGGTAATGCCATCGATGGTTTGTCCGCCGGTATTGATCTGGCGCACATGCGCCAGGTAAGGTAGCTCACTTAGTTGTGGCGCGAGGGCCTGGAACGTTGACATGGTTATATCGATTGTTGTGGCCGATAAGCCTGCTATGCTCTGTTCGTAATCATCTAAGGAAATTGCAGGGCATATTACATTTGGGTCTGCTGCGCCGATGGTGATCGCACCGGTAGTAGCGTTAAAGGTAATCGGGCGAACGGTAGCCAAAGTAGGGTCAGATTGTGCGGGTGCGGGCGGTGGGGTGTAAAGCAATTCGGTTTGCTTAAATATCATCAATGCCACCCACGATGGCGGCATGGTAGTACTCCCGCCATTCAACGCACGCATCCATGGTAAATGTTTATCATTAAAAACCACAAAGGGCAAACTTTCGTGAAAGTCCGACTCTTCCATGGGGTGTGGATAGCGGGTCAATATAGTACCGGCCGGTAAAGCAAACCGGGGCGCCACAACCTCAAATTTTTGCTTAGCCTCGAACATCGTATTTACCGAAAAACTGGCTTCCTGTATGGTATGCGTAACGTCTATCTGGTATTCACCGGCGGTAAGCTCGGGTACGCAATTATCCAGAAAACGTATATCGCCAATGGCTATTGAATTGGGGGTACTCATAATTTTTTTAGTTCTCGTTTAAAATATGATCCAGGGTAATCACCGTAAAATCGTTCATATTATCCCGCGTTAAAGCGGCCTGGGGCGCCCAAAGTTGATGATACATGGTTTCGTTTAAACTATTTATCACTTTTTCGCTGCCCGCTACCCCAGTGATTTGGGTACTGCTTAAAGGCTGTACCCATACCCTAAAATACGGGGCGGTAATTGCAGTTGGAATAATAAACTTATGCCAGGCGTTGTTACCCCATTGTCCCTGCGCTATTGGGCTAACAGGGAGGGCGTATTTTTGGCCTTGCCCATCTTTATAGATGATCTTTACCTCCATTGCGGGGTTGTTTTGGCCGTGTCCGATATCGCTTAGTACAAATACTTCTTTAACTACCGATGCAAACATGGTCTCAGTCCAGCCGCGCTCAATTTCGCCCTCTACCCTGTTTTTTCCGGCGATCTTGCTTCCGCGGCTTAGGCCGGTTGGAAGCGAATGTTGTTTATGCCCCGACCGGTGCGGGCTCTGCGTGCGGATGAGGCAACCTCTGCCCATCAGGTATTTGGGGTTTAGCAATGGCAAATGCCTGCCCGGGTGCCAGCCATACAACGTACCCTCCTGGTGTATCTCGGTGGTCTTTATTACCATATGCACCGCGTTTTGTGGCAGCGTTAAACTCCCGGGAGCTTTTTGCACTTGTTTATCGTCAATCAGCTCTAAATTATGGTCAAAAAATATGATCCTTAAAGCCAGTTTTCCGTCCCATGCAAGCACATCTTGCTCATGCCCCGGCCGCAGTTCCCATATTTGTACCTGCCCCGGCTGCATAGTGAAAGTACCCTTGGCGTGCGAACCGGCGCCCGCTTTAAGATTGGTTAATATTTTATGCGCACCCTTAAAATAAATACCGCTGCGCACTATCCTGGTTGTAACCGGGCCATCGCCAAGCTGGTAATGGAAAATCGATGTGGTAACCTGGTGCGTTTTAACAGTGGGCATGTTGGGTGCAGGTTGCACTATTGCATCAGTTGCAGGCTTTTTCATGGCGCCAAAGTTTAAAATTAAGATAACCGCATTAGTCTTTCCCGGTGGCGTAGCATTGACCAGCATAGGCGACCCCTGGAATACGTCGGCAGCGTTTTGGGCAAGCGCTTGCAGGCTATCGTTTTGAGTTGCCAGCGAACCAATATCCTGCAAAGCGCTATATAACCCATTGCACTGGTTACCGGTTGATGTATTATACAAGGTACCGGTAATTGTAGCTAACGACCCGGCTGAACTGAGCGTAACCGGAGGTGCCGTATTTAGCGTTATCGGCAACTTAAAAGTCTCAATATTGGTATAGGCCAGTATCGAGATCGGGAACTCAGGCGGGCCCGATAAAGTTGCCGGGGCCGGTGATGCCGATGACAGGCCTGATGTAATATTAGGCACCGATGCCGCCGATGGTGTTTGCGAACCTGTATTAACCGTGCCCCATAAAGCTTGCGGTACATTTTTGGTAGTCGGTGTAAAATTCCAGCTTTTTATGCTGTAAGCCGAATAATTGCCGTCGCCTTCGTCCTTTTTAGTGAGGGTAATGGTATGTACGGCCCCATTTGTTGCAAGCGTCATTGTTCCTAGGGGGAATAAACCAAATACGTTACATTGGATAAGCGCGGGTGCATCGGTTGCTCCTCCAGGGCCGGCACCAAAAACTATCTGAGTAGCAGGTACCACGCAATCGGTATTAAATGCAAAAGTTGATGGGTCAACTATCCAGATGCTTTCGTTTGCGGCGTTGGTAAAAGTACTGCTGAGGCCTGCATTGGTATTTATTTTAATAACATTTCCATTGGTACTGGGTATGGGCGATGCAGGTGCCGCGGCCGGTGCAACTGCCTTTGCCACGAACATAGGGCTTGGCGCAGGCGCGGGTTTTGGTGCCGGGTTTGTTGATTGCGCATCAGGTTTAGGCAGAAAATACCCCTGGAATGTTGGCCAGTCAATAACCGTTGCCGATGTGTTATTATCGGCACCAAAGCCAATGGTAAATGATATAATAGTGAGGTCAACATGAGCCTGACCGCCAAAATCAGGCCCCCAAATATCAACATCAACACTAAGTTCAACTGTAATAGTGGTGTGAACAAACAACAGGTTAAGCCTGTACGATGCACCTATGGTAATACCAAGACTGATATTATAATGAAATGGTTTCCACGAGATCAGGAAATCGGCATGAGCGTTAAACCAGGCATTAAGGTCGCCATCGCTAAATACAAGGCTAAGGGCTGCCCCGGCCATAACGCACGACGGTGTAAGCGCGAAATAAGCCGAACCGCTAATGGTTACATTGCTGGATACGTTCCAGGTATAGCCCAAGCGCGGAACAGTTGGGTAATAGCTCGGAACAGTAAAGAAAGCGTTGTAACCACCTATGGTAACCACAAAATCGCCGCTATGCGGGCCCGAGAACCAGGTATAAAATGCAAAGCCGCCGGTTATCACACAATCGGGATCAATAACGTACGAGTTATTGGTCAGTTGCGCCTGTACGCCCAGCACGCCGTCTGCCGGGCTGAAAACCACCTTGACCGCCATCTCCACGTTTACATAAGTAGTGCCTTCGCCTTTTTTGGGCAGTTGGAGGGTACTCATCCCCAACATATCCAGCTCAAAGTTGTTGCCGAACTGTATCATCAGCAGGGCGAATGAATTGACCAACTCGAACGAGGTAAATTTAATGCCCGCGGCCAGCCAGTATTCGCCCAGTTCGGGCGGGATATATGACGATATGGAATTCAATATATCATCGGTACTGCCCGAAAATAACGACGGGTTTACAGCCGCCTGTACAAAAGGGAAGTTTTGTACATTATCGATAGACGGCATGGTTATTTTTCGGTTGTAACCAAAACCAACCGCTACACCGGTTATAAAAAAGAATGGCGGGCCGCCTAACTCGGCATCAAGCACACCAAAAATAAACAGTGATGGGTGCCCGTTTAGCGATGCGAACGACCCCAGCGCCGTAATGCCCCATTTTGCAGCCTGTATAGAAACCGCCCCGTTATACTCAGTTGGCGAGACCGAACTATCCTTTAAAAAGCCACCCGTTAAACTTACGGGGCCGCTGCTGAATGACAGGTCAAAACCATCCAGGTCAAGCGAATAGTTGCTGATATCGCCCGGAGTTTTAACAGGGACACCTATGGTTAGTTTTTCAAGGTCGAGTTTTAACGCGTTAAGGTTTAAGCCGCCATCCAGCTCAAAAAGCAGCTGGTAATTGTCCTGTTTCCAGCCTATGCCAATATCCTTTAAAGATACCGGCCCGAAAGATTTTTGGACAGGCAACACCACAATGTCTTCGGCCTTGCCATCCTTATCAAACAACTGAAAGTAAAAGTTTTTTTGGTATGCCGCGATAAACGAAAACTCGGGGTTTACCGGAGGCTTGGCACTGCCGCTGCTGCCGCCTGTACTTGCCGACGACATTAGTGTTGATGGCACACTGCTGCCCCCGCCCGATGAAGGAGGCACCATGGGCAGCGATATATCGTCAATTGCGGCAGCTACGCCCCAGGCATTACTTTGGAGGGTTGAAAAATACCCGCGTAACTGGGCCTGTTTCATGGCTACCCCTTTGATGTCGAAAAGCGGTTGCCCGTTAGCATTACAAACGTCAAAGCCAACGTTGATCATCTCAAACTGCGGGTCAAATACCAGGTTTGGTGCTGTGCCGCTTAAAAAGTAAAAGCTAAGGCCCATACCTACCTGTTTGGCACCGCCCGCCTTGCTAATCCAGTCGGTTTTATCTTGTGTAAGCGCGCCTAATTGCAGCTTTACCTGCGGGTTGCTGCCTACCGTAACACCAGTGACATCAACATTTAAACCATAGTGACCGTTATTCAATACCAGGTTGATCGACCACCCTATCGAGTTGGTTTTTGTGGCGTCGCGTTTAATGAGCGGGATCACCCCGTTTGTGCCCAGGAAAAGGTTGATAGCACTATATATAGTGCTGACAATATAATTTTTTACGTCGGCTGTGGTAGCAAATGTAGGCATTGTGCCTACTGTATATGGCGCCGCTGATGTACTTAGCCATCCCGTTGCCTTAAACAAAGCACCCCATGTAATCTTAATTGTAGCTGACGCCGGTATAACCTGCGAGTTAAGGAAGGTAACGATATCGGCATTGGTCAATACCGTGTTAAAAATGTCGCGGGGTTTAATGGTTGGAACATTTACAAAAGTCCCTGTGGCTGTTTTTAGTTTAAAAGTCAGTGTGGGTGTGGCACTATCAAACGCAAACGATGCGACAAATATCAGCCCGGTGTAGGTAGTACCGGCGTACGCAAAGCCATCTGTCAAAGTTGCCTCCACACCTATTTCAACCGGGCCATTGATATCCAGGCCAAACAGTGGTATTACCCCTGCTTTGTTGGGCATGGTAAATACCGGCACAAAAACAAATGGCTGTATAATTACCTTACCACTAACAGCGGTAAAGCCATGTTGCATACCTACACCTAACAGCGCGTTATCGCCTATCGTTTTTTCGACGAAGTAGAAGCCCGAATCCTTAGCGGCGTCTTTAGCGTCGGTTATTTTAATGGAGTACCAGCTTTCGTTAAACGGGCCGGCATTAGTATCTAACGGGTTGGCCGCCTTGCCCAATATTTTCTCGACAAGCGGCTGCAGGTTAGGCCAGTCAAACGAGCTTTCGAAACCAGCTACCGGATCAGAGAACCACCCCGGATTAAACGAAGGGCTGTCCTCGGTGCCGGTAAACAAATCAATCAGAAGACCTACGTCTGTAAGTATAGGAAGAACAGAAGAAACATCCGGTGCGGCCATAGTTTAGGATTTATGCGTGCCCGGTTTTAGCCAGAACACTGACATTTATATTGTTTAGTTGTACGTTAGATAAAACCCCATAAATGATCGGGCACAAACGCACGCCGCCGTTTATAGATCAATCTAAGGAGTTGTTGTTATGTATATTCTTTCTATACCGTAAAATAATTCTATTATTAATATAAACTATATTTACAACCAACCGCACTTTCTTATTAATATCAGTTTTTTAACTGGGTATTTAGGTTTATTTTCCCATCTGGTATAAATTGTTTGCTAAACTTATATTTTAATTTTAATAAATACAAGGGTCATCGAAACATATATTTTCAAGGGCTTTATTTAGTAAATCTAACTATTAATCTTGTTGCTTTTAACCGTAAAATCACCCATTCTTTTTCCGTGAAAACACGGACTTTTCAATAAGAAAGATCTATTCGTTTTAAACCTTCAAAATACGGGCAGGATAGTACAGGTTGTTAATACGGCTAAACTTTAGGAAATTGCCACGGTCAAACCGATTTTTAACCAGATAATTATCTACAACAACTAATTTAATGCCATGCAAAGACGTCTATTGATATCTTTATTTATAACAAGGGCGCTTTTTGCACTTAATGGGCCCGCTGCCAAAGCTGGCACCACCGGTAACAAACCACCGGTGTTTGTACCTCCCGCATCGCCCCGGGTAACCTATAATTTTAACAGCGACTGGAAATTTGTTTTTGGTGATGTGGCTGGTGCCGACCAGCCCGGTTTTGATGACGCAACCTGGACGGGCGTTAGCCTGCCACACACCTGGAACGAGACCGATAGCTATCGGGCGTACATTAGCCATGGCGGCGGCGACCAAAGCGAAAAAATGATGGGTATTGGCTGGTACCGCAAGCATTTTAAACTGCCTGCTACTGCTACCGATCAAAAAATATTCATTCAGTTTGATGGTATGCGCCAGGCTGGCCGGTTCTATGTTAACGGTAAGCCTGTAGGCAAATACGAAAACGGCATTACCGCTGTAGGTATTGATGTAACCGATTTTGTGAACTATGGCGGCAAGGATAACGTGATCGCCGTAAAGGTGGATAATAACCCCGCTTATGCAGAAGAAGCTACGGGCGTACGCTTTCAGTGGAACTCAAAAGATTTTAACCCCAATTTTGGCGGCCTTAACCGCGATGCGTCGTTAATTGTAACCGGCAAGGTGTATCAAACATTGCCGTTATATCAAAACCTTAAGACAACCGGGGTATATGTTTACCCGCAAAACATTGACCTTAAAGCCAAAACCGCTGATATCAAAGTAGAAGCGCAGGTAGCTAATGAAACGAATGATTACGCGTCTATAACCTTGTCGGCTATAGTAGTTGATGCTACCGGCGCTACCGTAGCTAAACTTGACGGCAATACATCCGACCTTGTTGCCGGCCAAAAAGAAGTTTTTACAGCCGAAGGCAAATTAACCGGCGCACGTTTCTGGGATGTTAAAGACCCTTACTTATACCATGTGTATTCTGTATTAACGGTTAACGGTAAAGTATCCGATGTGGTTGATACCAAAACAGGTTTCAGATTAGCCGAGTTCAGGGGTGGTGTGGGCAAAGGCGGAGTTTATTTGAACGGACGTTTTGTATGGCTTACCGGTTACGCGCAACGCTCTGCCGACGACTGGGCTGGCCTGGGTGGTGCTTACCCTGACTGGATGCACGATTATACCATTAACATGATGCGCGAAAGCAACGCCAACTATTTACGCTGGATGCACGTGTCGCCGCAACGCGCTGATGTTGAAGCTTGCGACAGGATGGGTATTGTGGAGGTTTGCCCTGCCGGTGACAAAGAAGCTATGGCCAAAGACCGGCAATGGGAACAACGCGCCGAGGTAATGCGCTCGTCGATGATATTTTTCCGTAACAACCCGAGCATATTTTTCTGGGAGGCCGGTAATACCATTGTAGCCCCCGAACAAATGGACGAAATGGTGGCCTTACGCAAAGAACTTGACCCGTACGGCGGCCGGGTAATGGGCACCCGTGATAATGATCTGGCCGAAGCTAACAAGGCCCTGACACCAAACTCAGAGTATTATGGTGTGATGATAGGCCAGGCCAACCAAACCGATAAGGTTGCCGGTGATGATATCTTCCGCGGATACAGCATTGCCCGTCGTGACAAAGCACCGTTGATAGAAACCGAAGATTTTAGGGACGAGGCCGGCCGTAATGTTTGGGACGACTACACTCCACCCCACTTTGGGTTTAAACCCAAAGAAGGCACCGGTAAAGATGGCCGGGCGGTTGATAGCTGGCACTGGAACTCCGAAACATTTGCCGTTGCAGCAACAGTACGTTACAACAGTTATATCACAAACCGTATAGATAACACCGATCCGGCACACTCTAAATGGGCGGCCTACTGCTCCATTTATTTTTCGGACTCAGATGCCGACGGACGCCAGCAAGGCAGTTACGTTTTGCGCGTAAGCGGTAAAGTTGACGGTGTACGCCTGCCAAAACCTTTGTATTATGTATCACGGGTTATGCAAAACGAGCAGCCCGACCTCCACATCATCGGTCACTGGAACTACCCTGTCAAAACCAAAAAGGCTGTGTATGTTGCGGCATCGCATTGCGATAAAGTGGAGTTGTTTGTTAACGGTAAATCTATCGGTGTGCAAACCAAACCGACCATATTTATGGATACCATTAACCATGCCGGTGTAACCCGCCCTGCCGACCCGTCAAACTACACGGGCTTTATTTATGCGTTCCCCGATGTGTTATTTAACCCCGGCACTATTAAAGCTGTAGCCAGCAAAGGCGGTAAAGTTGTAGCCCAGCAGGAAATACAGACCGCTGGCGAACCAAAAGCGATCAAATTAACTCTGCACACCGGTCCGCAAGGCTTACAAGCCGATGGAAGCGATGTAGCACTGATAGATTTTGAAGTGGTTGACGCACAAGGTCGCCGTTGCCCTACCGACGAAGCACAGGTAGATTTTAAAGTTGACGGCCCGGTTGTTTGGCGTGGAGGCTTTAACGCTGCTAAACTAAACAGCACCAACAACCTTTACCTGGATACGGAATGCGGTATCAACCGGGTGGCTATCCGCTCCACTCAAAAAGCCGGAACTATTACCGTAACGGCGTCGCGCCCTGGTTTAACAAGCGCTACACTTAAGGTAGACTCCAAAGCGGCTGGTATTACCGACGGCTTAACATTAAACATACCGCAAACGCTTAAATAAATCAATCCCTTATATAAACACGTTAAGGCCCGCCAACTTGGTGGGCCTTTTTTGTTAAAAATAGAACCGCCTCGTTCTTTAAACCCTTTGGTTACCACAAAGTCTATATCATACTGTTAAACAGATAGATAATTTTTTATATTAGTGTCCAACAAAAATTAATCACAACAATGAAACCCAACCTAATTAAGACCGCGCTAAGCGCCTGTTTTTTATTTTTAGCCTTTTTTACGACAACCCCTGCATCGGCACAAAACAAAGCCGATATGTTGAAGAACTCAACGCCGGAGCAACGTGCACAAATGCAAACCCAGTTTATGAAAAGCAAATTGCAGTTAGACACCGTGCAAACAGCAAAAATACAAGCTATTAATTTAGCAACCGCCCAAAAAATGGACCCACTTTTAAAGGGCGATGGTGGCAAACTTGCCAAGTTTAGGCAGATGAAGGAAATTGATAGCAATAAAGACAAAGATTATAAAAATGTACTTACGCCCGACCAATACAAACAATACGAGGCTTTTAAGGAAGAAATGAAGCAAAAGATAATGGAAAAAGCCAAGGAGGCTAAAGCTGCAAAATCTTAACACCAATGCGAAAGTATTTAACTGGCTTGTTGTTGTTTTTGGTAATGACCCGGGCCAACGCGCAAAACAAGTTTGAAAAGCTGGATGCCTGGTTAGCGGCCAACACCGGTCAGATGGGTGGCCGGGCAATTTTGGTTATCTATAAAGACGGTCATATCATCTATAGCGGTGCAAAAAACCAAATGACCAGCACACAAAAAATGTTTGCACAAATGGTTGCCACCCGCACCGGGAAGCCTGTCAATACTGCGGATTTCACACTTACAACCCGGCAGCCTATTGCCAGTTGCAGTAAATGGCTTAGCGCAGCATTAGTGATGACCTTTGTTGACGAAGGCAAATTAAAGCTAAGCGATACCATAGGTAAATATTTGCCTGTATTATCAAAAGCGGGTAAAGGTAATATCACCATCAGTGAATGTTTGTCGCATACTACTGCCATCAAAGCGCCACCTTTAAATGCCGACCTAAGCGAGATGCGTAATTTCCACAACATGGACGACGCAATGACGGCCATAGCCGCCATGCCAATGGAGGGTAAACCCGGAACCGTATTCAGGTATAGCAACGCAGGTTTACAAATAGCCGCGGCGGTCATCGAAAAAATAAGCGGCAAAAGCTTTGAAGATCTGTTTGCCGAACGCATAGCCCACCCTTTGGGGATGAAGAATACCGACTTTGGTCACGGTAAGGTTGCTTTCCCTGCGGGCGGCGGTAACAGCACACCCGAAGACTACACCAATTTTTTGGTAATGATCATGAACCGTGGAACATTTAACGGCAAGCGGATATTGAGCGAAAAAAGTATCGCCGAAATGCAGGTTGACCGTATCGCATCTGGCGTAACTGTAGCCTACTCCCCTGCCGAAGCTGGCGAAGCTGCATATGGCTATGGCGAGTGGGTGGCAAAAGGCGCAAGTTTAAGCAACCCCAGCCCAAGTGTTACCAGTCCGGGATTATTTGGCAGCTTTCCATTGGTTGATAACCAGCGAAAATACACCGCTTTTTTAATGACCTATTATATCAGGAACACCGGCCGTGCCGAGCGCTACAAGGAATTAAAACAGCTCATTGATGCGGCTGTGCAATAGCCGTTTTGCTAAACAAAGCATTATAAACCAAATGTGCGACAATCACTTTTTTTCAAAAAAATAACACAGGGTTCTTTTTAGTGTAACATATGCGTTATATTTAGAAAACAAAAACTGATCGCATTGAAAAGAAGAAACTTCCTTTACCTTACCGGCATGGGCATTGGTGCCGGTATGCTAAGCCGCGTACCCGTTATCGGGTCGCCCCTGGCGCACGACGCGCACCTGTCCGCAGTTGATGTCGCGCTCAAAAAACGTATGGCCGACGTGGCATTAAACGCAGCACGGGCAAAGGGCGCTACCTACACCGACGTACGCATAGGCCGTTACCTTAACCAGTTTGTAATAACCCGCGAAGACAAAGTGGAGAATGTTGTGAACACTCAGTCGTACGGTATGGGCATACGTGTTATCGCTAACGGCTGTTGGGGCTTTTCGGCTACAGATAAGTTAGATAACGACAGCATTGCCAAAGCCGCAGCGCTGGCCGTTGCCATTGCTAAGGAGAACGCCCGCATACAAAGTGAACCTGTGGTATTAGCCCCACAAAAAGGCTACGGCGAAGTAAGCTGGAAAACCCCGATCGAAAAAAATGGTTTTGATGTACCGATCAAAGAAAAAACTGATCTGTTATTATCAGTAAATGCCGCTGCGATGAAAAACGGCGCTGACTACATCAGTTCGAACCTGTTTTTGGTGAACGAGCAAAAATACTTCGCGTCGACCGATGGCTCATACATCGATCAGGATATACACCGCATCTGGCCTACATTTACCATCACTAAAGTTGATGCTAAAACCGGCAAGTTTTCAACCCGCAATGGATTAAGTGCGCCGCGTGGCATGGGTTACGAATATTTGATCCCCCGCGAAAGCGACAAAATAAAAGATGCCCCAACTACGCTATACCGCGACCGCTATGATATGCTGGAAGACGCCAAAGCAGGCGCTTTGCAGGTGATCGAGAAAATGGCAGCAAAATCGGTTGAGGCCGGTAAGTACGACCTGATATTGGATCCAAGCCATTTATGGTTGACTATACACGAGTCGGTTGGCCACCCTACCGAGCTCGACCGTGTTTTAGGTTACGAAGCCAACTATGCAGGGACAAGTTTTTTAACCCTGGATAAATGGAAAAGCGGCACCTTTAACTTCGGCAGCAAAAATGTAAATATCGTGGCTGATAAGCTGCAACCCGGGTCGTTAGGTGCCGTGGGTTATGATGACGAAGGCGTAGGCACCAAACAATGGGACATTATCAAAGATGGTATTTTGGTTAACTATCAAACCATCCGAGATCAGGCACATATCATCGGATTAAAAGAATCGCAGGGCTGCTGTTATGCCGATAACTGGAGCGATGTGCAGTTCCAGCGGATGCCAAATATATCCCTGCAACCAGGCAAAACACCGTTGGCTCCGTCAGAAATGATCAAGAATGTTGAAAAAGGCATTTATATTATTGGCGATAGCTCGTACTCTATCGATCAGCAACGGTACAACTTCCAGTTTAGCGGGCAGTTGTATTACGAGATCAGGAACGGTAAGATAGCCGGTATGCTGAACGATGTTGCTTACCAGGCTAACACGCAGGAGTTTTGGAATTCGTGCGCCGCTGTAGCCGATAAGCGCGATTACCGTTTAGGCGGTTCGTTCTTTGACGGTAAGGGCCAGCCTGGCCAGGTAAGTGCAGTATCGCATGGATCGGCAACCGCGCATTTTAAAGGAGTTAATGTTATCAACACAGCAAGAAAAATCTAATCATGGCAATATTAAGCGAAGACGAAGCACGCTCTTTAATGAAAAAGGCACTTAGCTTTTCAAAAGCCGACGAATGCGAGATCAACCTTAATGGTTCTGATTCGGGCAATATACGTTACGCGCGCAACTCAGTATCTACAAGCGGCAATATATCACAGGTCAGCATGGCCATTTCATCGGCATTCGGCAAAAAATTGGGCATCACTACCATTAACGAGTTTGATGACGCATCCTTGCAGAAAGCCGTTCGCCAATCAGAAGAACTGGCACAGCTGGCGCCCGAAAACCCCGAATACGTATCATTTTTAGGCCCGCAAACTTACGGGCCAGCCTCAAAAACCTATGTGCAAAGCACAGCCGATATGACGCCCAAGCAACGCACCGACCTTGTAGCGCAAAGCTTGCAAGTGGCTAAAGAAAACAAGCTTACAGCTGCCGGTTTTTTGCAAAACAGCAATGGGTTTAGCAGTTTGATGAACTCGCACGGGTTGTTTGCATATACCAAATTTTGTGATATCAATTTTACGGCGACATTAAAAACCGATGATGGTAAGGGATCGGGCTACGTAACCCGGGATTTTGAGGCATTAGCTGATATGGACACCCTGACTTTCACTAAAGTTGCGGCGCAGAAAGCTACCGGTTCTGCGGGTGCAAAAGCACTTGAGCCAGGTAAATACACGGTTATATTGGAACCAGCTGCTGGTATTGTACTGTTAGAAAACCTTTGGGGAAACCTTGACCAGCGCAGCGCCGATGAAGGCCGCAGCTTTTTAAGCAAAAAAGATGGCGGCAATAAATTGGGTGAGAAAATGGTGGATGAACGTGTTACCATTTATTCGGACCCATTGCACCCGGCCTTGCCAACCTTTAACTGGAATGGCGACGGACGCCCGCAGGTAAAGCGTACCTGGATAGAGAAAGGTGTGATCAAAACCTTGTTTAATTCGCGCTACTGGGCACAAAAAAAAGGTACCGAATCAATACCCGGTCCGGGTGGTGTGATTATGGAAGGCGGCACACAAACTTTAGCCGAGTTGATAAAAGGCACCGAAAAAGGCATACTGGTTACCCGGCTATGGTACATCCGCGAGGTTGACCCGCAAACATTGCTATACACCGGCCTGACCCGCGACGGTACTTTTTATATTGAGAATGGACAGATCAAGTTCCCGATCAAAAATTTCCGTTTTAATGAAAGCCCGGTAATTATGCTAAACAATCTTGATGCTTTAGGAATACCAGAGCGTACTGTAAGTGCCGAAAGTAACCAGAGCGCTTTGATACCGCCAATGCGGATCCGTGACTTTACTTTTAGCTCTTTGTCCGACGCTGTATAAAAAATTCGACGGTGTAAAATTTCCGATAGCTTCCTGCATCAAAGCAGGGGGCTATTTTTTTTACTTTCTGAGCAGCCCAACATCACAATTTGAATACAATCACCGATTTATATTTAAAAACAATTGGATTTTATTAATAAATTATTAAATTAGCATAATTAAAAAATAAAATAATGAGTTTTTTTATTGATCAAAACGTTTTAAAGTTAAACTTATCGCAAAAAAGTGGATTTTTTAACCGTTTTTTTAGTGAAATTACAAAACTGTATAAAACAAAAATCGACTTATGTACAAAATATGTACAAGCCGGTCCGTCAAAATTAGCACCTTGTTATAGCCCTATAACTTCACCAGGTAACCGTTACAGTCAACAGCGTAGCGCGCGCCGGTAGTATTCGTATCAATTACCCCTTTACTCCTCTTCTTCGGAATTAAGATCGCAGGTAAAATAAACGCGCCCACGATCATCGCTTCAAAAACAACTATCATAAAATAAATCTATTTACATTTTGCACTGTAATTAACTACGCAAAGTTAAAGCAACAGGTTTCGGATTTTGAAGCGTTTGCACACTTTTAGCGATGTGACCAGCGTTGATTAACTATGCAAGCATAATATTCAAAAAACGTTCCGAAGTTTTGATTATTTTTTAATAAACTGGCTTATTTTTAATTAAGGCCTGCTAAGTGTAATCATTTTAAAGCTTACCACTGTGCGGTTTTACCATAGTTGCCAAAAAAACTATACACCCCGCTATACAAATAGCCTTAATTATTATACATACCCGCTTAACCGATCTGGCAATTAAATATTCTGACTAAGCAAACCTGCTTGGTACAATTATTGCGACTTGCAAATTGATCAATGGACGAACCAATGGAACCGGCTGAACTGGTAGCTTGCTATTGCTTTAATAAGCTTTGCAAAATTTCGATCTTTAATAAAAAATACGCGGTGCCGGTATATGTTACTGAAGAAGCGGCGTTGGTTGCCGACATAAAATGTTGCGAGTGCGGCGGAGAACTATCTAACTGGTTGGAATTGTCGGTAGGTATCGAGGTAAAAGAATTATTGAGAGTTGCTTAATACCTTACTCCACTACTGCGGTATCGCAAATATAGGTGGGCACTATCCCCGTTGATGTAATGCGTGTTTCCGCATCGTGTTTAAGCGTATTACCAGTAAACACCAGCACCGTATCAAATCCAAATTTATTGCCGCCTAATATATCGGTATGCAAAGTATCACCTACCATTAAAATGTCTTTTTTAGTGATGGGCATCCCCTCGCGCACCAGGTCATACGCAAACATAAACATCTGCGAATCGGGCTTGCCAAAACGGATAAACTTTTTGCCTACTATGCTTTCCATCATAGTAGCTATACCGCCAATGGCGATAGAAACATCGTTAATATTTAACGGGTAAGCGGTATCTGTATTTGCCACAATGGTAGGGATGTTGCGCCTGCGTAATATGTTAATGGATTTGTTAAGGTCTTTAAACCAGTCAAAGCCCTCATCGTCAAGCAATACCAGCGCGTTTACCTGGTCAATATTACTTTCGTCGACCATACTCACCGGCAAAGTGTGCAGCCCCGATGTTTCGATATAATGTGCCGAGTTTGCAGTACCCAGGTAAGCTACAATGCCGTTGTGTACCTTGAGGTCGAGGTACTCTTTAGCCAGCATACCCGACGATATGATATGATCGTATTGGATAGCGTGCAGGCCCATTTTATGGAACCCCTCCGCCAACTGCACAGGGCTGCGCGAGGCATCGTTGGTTACAATGTAATAAGGTTTGTTTTGGGCGTTGAGGTATTCAAATGTTTGCTCTATTCCGGGCACCAAACCCATGTAGTTTTTGATAACGCCAAAAGCGTCAAAAAAAATCACTTTATACTCGTCGACAACCTGTTTAAAGTTTTGGGTTTCCATCGGGGTAAGTTACGTTAATTTTAACTTTTTGATCAGTAATTCGGCATCAAAGTCTCTGTCGACTGACGGCAGGTAGGTTTCAAAAGCTTCAGCCTGTAGTTTTTTGGCATATTGTTCGTTAAAAAAGTATTTACCGTCTTTAATTACATAGTTGAGGATAAAAAAACGATAAGCCTCTTTTAAAAAACGCAACTCATCGGCAATCAACGGATAAATTTTATGGTACTCTTCTAAAAAGATCATAAACCGGTCTTCCATCATGGTGGTTATCACATAACTGAATACTGTTCGGTCGCCGATATCAGACACTACACGGCTGAAAAAGTAAAAGTCCATCATGCGCGAACTCATGCGAAACCAGTCATAGTCCCAGCGCGAATACAGTTCGAGCCTGTTTGTGACTGAGAAATTTCCGATATTCCAATCTATAAATACCGGCACGGTTTCAAAACTCCCGGCATTACATTTCGAACGGTTTTTAAGGAACAACTCGCAATGCGTCCTTAATACCTCGGTATTTTCAACACCTCCAAACCTTTCGGGATCATCGTCCAATTGCTCTAACAGGGTGTTGATATCCGTACGCAGCGTTTTTGATGACTTTGGGATCACGTTTTTAACTCGCGAACAGGCTTTGTGAAATTTAGCGATCTGCTGCGCCAGGCTACGGATGTGATGCTCTTCCAACCTTCGCGGCAAGCGTAACAACACCCTTGTAGGGTTGTAAAAAACAACCCAGGCGTCCGTCTTACCCCATTTATACCGATAGGTATAAACTGCGTTATTTTTTAATAGTGACCTTGAAAGCAGGTTTTCGAAAGGGTAAAGCAGGTTGGTTGACAGGGCATTGATAATGCGGTGGTCCTCTTTAAAATGCTCGTATTTGCCAAAGTTAGATAGCTTGGCAATCACCACGTCATCATCCACAAAAGTGACCCTAAAAACATGATTGGTAGACACCATGGCGCTGATATCCTCAATTTTTCGGATGGCCTTTGATGCGTCAAAACCTTTCCAGGCTTTTTTTATAATGGCGTTATAATTCATATTAGATGGATTTCACCGATTTTTAGATGATTACACCGATTAATCAGTGTAACCCTAACATAATCGGTGTAATCTTATTCATAATCGATGTAATCAAAAAAATCAAATAATCTCGAAATACCGTTTCAATTCCCAATCGGTTACATGCCTGGCAAATTGCTTGCACTCCCACAGGCGGGTTTGTGTAAAATGCTCAACAAAACCTTCGCCAAATAATTCTTTGGCTATAGCCGAGTTTTGCATATCGGCAGCGGCCTGGTACAAATTACTTTGCAGTTTACCGTTTTTAGTGTCCTGGTAACCGTTACCAACTGTAGGTGCAATATCAAGTGGTAGTTTGTTTTTTATGCCATACAAACCCGAAGCCAATGCGGCACTCATGGCCAGGTAAGGGTTTGTGTCAGAACCAGGGATACGCGTCTCTAACCTGGTATAACCTTCGGACGGGTGCAATACCCTTAACGCCGCCGTACGGTTATCAAAGCCCCAGGTTACGGTGGTTGGCGCCCATGCCCCTTCTACCAGGCGTTTGTAGCTATTAATGGTTGGCGCATACATTGGCAGCAAATGCGGCAGGCAGTACAACTGCCCGGCTAAGTAATGTTTAAAGGTATCGCTCATGTTATGCGCGTCGGCAGCGCTGTAAAACAAATTCTCGGTTTTAGCCTCGTTCCATAAACTTTGATGGATATGCCCGCTACAACCCGGCAACGCCTCCGACCATTTTGCCATAAACGATGCCATAATGTTATGCCGTGAGGCTATCTCTTTAACAGCAGTCTTAAACAATACGGCCTTATCGGCAGCTTTTAAAACATGATCGTGCAAAATAGCAGCCTCATAAACACCCGGGCCGGTTTCGGTATGCAGGCCTTCTAAGGTTACATCAAACTTTGCAAGCAGGTTAAACAGATCGTAATAATAATCACTATGCTGCGATGTGCGCAACACAGAGTAACCAAACATGCCCGGTGTTAGCGGCTGCAATTTGGTAAAGCTTTTATCCTGCAAAGTTTGCGATGTTTCGTTAAAATTAAACCACTCAAACTCCTGTGCAAACTCCGGGTAAAAACCCATGTCGTGACACTGTTGGGTCACTTTCTTCAACAAACTGCGCGGACAAGTGTGCAGGTCCGTCCCATCGGCTTTGCTAAAATCGCCTAAAAAAAGGGGGATGTTATCTTCCCACGGAACGGTACGAAAAGTATCCAGATCGATACGGCAAGGCCTGTCGGGATAACCCGTATGCCAGCCTGTAAGGGTGGTGTTATCGTAACAGGTATCACTGCTGTCCCAGCCAAAAACAACATCGCAAAAGCCATAGCCGTCCTGCAGCCCGTCGATAAACTTTTGTTTGTGTATTACTTTGCCCCGCAAGACCCCATCTATGTCGGCGAAAGCAAATTTTACTTTGTCTATATTATTTTCGTTTAGGTAGTTGATAACCTGGTCTTTATTCATGGTGGTACTGGTTTATAAACCGGCTAAAGTTTGGTAGGGTAAATATCTGCAAAATAATGCGCAAACAAGGTTAAAGTGCACAGATATTAGTTATCACGCAAAAAAAATGCCCCCGGACAATTATCCGGGGGCATAAAACTAAGGTTTGGGTTATTAAAGTTTAGCTGACTTTACAGTTTTGATGATCACGGCAGCTACTTTGTATGGATCGGCAGCCGAGTTAGGGCGACGATCTTCCAGGTAACCGCTCCAGCCTTTTTGTACAGTGTACAGCGGGATACGGATTGATGCGCCACGATCTGACACACCATAGCTATAATCGTGAATTGAAGCGGTTTCATGTTTACCGGTTAAACGTTGCTCGTTATCGGCACCGTATACCGCGATGTGCTCAGCAACAACTTCTTTCGGACGGAAAGCTTCTAATATTTTGGTATAGGTGTCCTGGCTTGCGGCAGTCCTCAAAGTTGTATTTGAGAAGTTAGCGTGCATACCCGAACCATTCCAGTCGAGCGTACCCAACGGTTTGCAATGCCAGTTAATGGCCACACCGTAAGTTTCGCCTATTCTTTCTAATAAGTAACGTGCAACCCAAATCTGATCGCCGGCTTCTTTAGCGCCTTTAGCGAAGATCTGGAATTCCCACTGACCGGCAGCAACTTCGGCGTTGATACCTTCAACGTTTAAACCGGCATCTAAACATGCGTCTAAGTGCTCTTCAACTATATCGCGGCCAAAAGCATTTTTTGCGCCTACCGAGCAGTAATACGGACCTTGCGGACCTGGGTAACCACCTGCAGGGAAGCCAAGCGGTTTGTTGGTCTCGGGGTCCCAAAGAAAATATTCCTGTTCAAAACCGAACCAAAAATCGTTATCATCATCCTGGATCAAAGCGCGGCCGTTTGATTCATGCGGGTTACCTTTTGAATCCAACACTTCGCACATTACCAAATATGCGTCGCGGCGTTGAGGGTCGGGGCATAAAAATACCGGCTTTAAAATACAGTCGGATGAGCCACCTGGTGCCTGCTCTGTCGATGATCCGTCAAAGCTCCAATTAGGCAGGTCTTCTAATTTACCGCTGAAATCTTTTTCAATTTTTGTTTTGCTGCGAAGGCTTTGTGTTGGTTTGTAGCCGTCAAGCCAAATGTACTCGAGTTTTGTTGCCATTGTTTAAGTGTTTTGTAAAGCTTGCTTCAAATATGTGATTTTTATAACGAAATATTCAATAATTGTTACGAATTAATGAAAAATTTTCTTTTTTTCATAATATTCTATCAAATTAATCTATTTAGTAGGCTTAAAAGCTAAAAAACAACATCGCAAACTATATAATTTACAGAAAAGTGATTTTTTGAATACAAAAACTAAAAATTATGCACCAATTTTTTACAGCAATTGACTTGCAATTAGCAACATCGTAATAAAGCGAGCAAAAAACCTTGCATTTTTACTAACGAACACTTTAAACGAGGCAATAATTATTAACTTAACAAATAAATGCAATACATTTACATTAGCTTAACACCAAGTCCGGATTTTTATATCAAACCTACGCTTGGTAAAAAAAAGTTATGCCTATCATAGTTTTTCGTCTATATTTGTTTTGACACGCCTGATTGTTTTTATCAAAAATTTAACCTACATCAAAACAGGCTTATGAAGTATCTGTATGAAAAAACTTGCTGCTAATATCGTTTCCATCATATTGATACCCCTTATTGCACCATCTTATCTTTTTTGGATCATCTTGTTTTTTTTCCCGCAGATCACTAAGATTCACCTGTTAAGCGAAAAACTGCTGGCTATACTTTACATATTCGCGGCAACAACCTTTTTGCCGTTTTTGGTTGTTTTTATCTTATATAAACGCAAAGTAATTACCGACCTTACCCTACACCGGCAGCAGGACAGGGTGATACCTCAGATATTTTCGTGCTTTATTTATGCCGGTATCTGTTTGTTTTTGTGTTTGACCGAAGGGCCTACCAACGCGCTTAGTTTAAGTATGATCGCTATTTCGTTATCGGTTATCGGGCTTACGCTGATCACCCCTTTCTGGAAGATCAGCACTCACGCCTGCGGTGCCTGGGGGCTTTTCGCGATAGTTTACGATCTGCAATCGCGTTACCACGAACCGGGCTTTGTAGTTTTATATTACATCATCCTGTTTTTAACGGTATCGGTTTGCGCGGCAAGGTTATACCTTAAGGTGCACACGCCAATGCAGGTTTTAGCGGGCAGTATAATGGGCACAGTTATTGGGTTTTCGGTATTCCACTATCTGCTCAAGTAGTGTAAGTGAGTTACCAGGTGTTATACGGATATACGGATAAATTGGAATTATAGTACCGTTCATCACCCGTTACTTCCTTGCCTACCCACGGTGGCAATTCAAACATTTCATCCTCGGTATCCAGTTCAATTTCGGCAATGATCAACCCGGCGTTATCGCCAAAAAAAACATCAACCTCCCAAAGCTTACCGGCAAACTCAATATTGTAACGTATCTTGGAAATAACATCTTCACAAAAATCGGTCAATAACTGCTCGGCTTCGTTACGTGGTATCTCGTATTCAAACTCAGTACGGGTAGCGCCTTGAGTTTTGCCTTTTATGGTGATAAAGCTTTGCTGATTTGCTATCCTGATGCGGACGGTTTTTTCGGGCTCTTTGATCATGTACCCCTGCCTAAGCGAATTGCCATGGGGTGTATCAATTTTTTGCCACTCGGCTAAATTAACCCGGAATTTTCTTTCGATCTCAACACCCATATATTAAAGATATCAATTGATTTATAAAATATTGCCACAAAGACACTGAGTTTGTCTTTTTGTGACTTCGTGACTTTGTGGCTAAAATCAAAGCGTTCTTACAACTCAAGTTTATGTACCTATAATAAAAGTACGGCCCTCAATAGCCAGTTCGGTATCGGCAAACTCCGACCGCGCCTCATCCAATAGCTCGTTGAGCGTTTTATAGCGTGCCGAAAAGTGGCCGATGATCAGTTTTTTTGCCTGAACTATTTTTGCTATCTGCCCGGCCTGCAACGCCGTGGTGTGATGCGTTTCGAGCGCACGGTCGAGCATATCATGCGCAAAAGTGGCCTCATGGTAAAGCAGGTCCACACCTGTTATTTGCTTAAAATAGCTTTCGTTATATAAAGTGTCGGAACAATAGGCATAGGCTTTAGGTTCCTCGGCATCGGTAGTCAGGTCGCTGTTGGGGTAAGTTTTACCATCAGCCGCAAAGTAATCAGTACCGCGTTTCAACAACGGATAATAACTTAATGGTATATCCAGCGCTTCGGTTTTATCTTTCAATATTTTACGTAAGCGCTTTTTTTGTCTGAACAAAAAGCCGGTGCAGGCTATGCGGTGATCAAGGATAATGGTTTCGACGGTGATATCCTGGTTATCCAGGATAACGGTAGGTGCTGCGGGGTCAATGGCCTGAAAAATAAGGTCAAAATGAAGTGTGGTCTCTGAGTATTTAAACTGCAGATCAATGATCTCTTTAAGGTGTGCGGGGCCGAATAAGGTAATGGGCTTTTTACGTCCGTTTAGGTGGAGCGATGATAGCAAGCCTACAAGCCCCAGGTAATGGTCGCCGTGTAAATGACTAATGAAGATGTAGTCGATACGGCTTGATTTGATATCAAAGCGCAGCATTTGCTGCTGTGTGCCTTCGCCGCAATCTATCAGGTAAAAGCGCTCGTTGATATTTAGCGCCTGTGCGGTTGGATTTCTGTTGTATATTGGTGTTGCCGAACTGCTGCCCAGGATAGTTACATCAAACCTCATGTGTCCGGTTAAAACGGGTGGAATTTATCTGACCTCTTTTTTTAGCTCCTTCTCAATCTCTTCCATAAAAACCAGGTCGACACCCTCATCGGCAGTTTTAACAACGGTAAGTACATTATCCAGCTGCGATATGGTAACCAAACGCGCTACCGAATCATTTAAACCAACCAGGATAAAAACGCCGTCGGCATTTTTACATAAACGGTGGCCTACAAGCAGGCTGCTCAAACCAGATGAATCGGCAAACTTTATTGACGAAAGATCGAGAATAATATTGCGCTGACCTTCAGTATTCATTAAAATGAATTCTGATTTTAGCTGTGGTGTAATGGACGAATTTAGTTTGGATTCGTTCAGTTTCACCAAAACATATTTTTCGTGTTTATCTACAGAAAATTTCATGGGGAAAAATTGAAAGCCTAAATATAGTTTTTTTTATCTGCAAATATATATATTAACCTTAAAGTTTGCCTAAAGCAGCTATCATATTTTGCTCAACGCGCTGTAAAACATCCCCATTGGCTGGCTTAACAAACTTTTGCCCGATGATCTGCTCATATAACTCAATATATCTTTCGGATATGGAGTTCACCTTTTCGGGCGTCATAACAGGTACGGTCTGCCCCTCTTTGCCCTGAAAACCGTTCTCAATAAGCCATTGCCTTACAAACTCTTTCGACAATTGCTTTTGCGGTTCTCCCTTTTGCTGGCGTTCCTCATACCCTTCCTTATAAAAATATCGCGACGAATCGGGCGTATGTATCTCGTCTATCAGGTATATTTTTCCATCGACCTTACCAAACTCATACTTGGTATCCACCAGGATCAAACCCTGGGCGGCAGCCATTTCAGTTCCGCGCTGGTATAAGGCGCGGGTATAGGCCTCCAATTGCAGGTAATCAGCTTCTGATACGATGCCTTTGGCCAAAATATCTTCGCGCGAAATATCCTCATCGTGCCCAACGGCCGCTTTGGTGGTTGGGGTGATGATCGGCTGTGGCAGCTGGTCATTTTCGTGCAAACCATCGGGCAAGGAAACCCCGCAAACCATACGCTTGCCTAATTTATACTCGCGCGCAGCGTGACCGGCCAGGTATCCACGGATAACCATCTCTACTTTAAACGGCTCGCAAATGCGTCCTACAGTAACATTTGGATCGGGCACCGATATCACCCAGTTGGGCACAATATCCTTTGTGGCATCTAAAAAACTGGCTGCTATTTGGTTAAGCACCTGACCTTTGTACGGAATAGGCTCGGGTAAAACCACATCAAAAGCCGATATGCGGTCGGTAACCACCATGGCCAGGTATTGGTTATTAATGGTGTATACATCCCTAACCTTGCCTTTGTAAAAGCTGGTTTGGTTAGGCAAGTTAAAGTTTGTTTGTTTTATGGCATTCATGTTTTAGTACATAGTAGTTAGTACATAGTAGTTAGTATTATTTATCATAGCTAGTTCTAAAAGATGTACTTAAATTGATAAAATCTAAATAACTCTGTACTAACTACTAAATACTTCTCTACTGTATATCCCCGTAAGCTTCCAAAATCTTCCTAACCAGTTTGTGGCGCACCACATCTTCGCCGGTAAGGTAAATAATGTCGATGCCTTTAATATCGGTTAAAATGCGCAGGGCAGTATGTAAACCCGACTGCTGCTTTTTAGGCAGGTCGATCTGGGTAACATCACCTGTCACAATAAACTTAGCCGACGGGCCCATACGTGTTAAAAACATCTTCAACTGCATATCGGTGGCGTTTTGGGCCTCGTCCAATATCACAAAGCAATTGTCCAGCGTACGGCCGCGCATAAAAGCCAGCGGCGCAATTTCGATAGTGCGGTTTTCCAGGTAAACTTTCAGTTTATCGGCCGGGATCATATCGTCCAACGCATCATACAACGGGCGCAGATACGGGTCTATTTTTTCTTTCAGGTCGCCGGGCAAAAAGCCAAGGTTCTCCCCTGCTTCAACCGCCGGGCGGGTTAATATAATGCGTTTTATTTCTTTGTTCTTCAGGGCGCGCACAGCTAAAGCAACGGCAGTATAGGTTTTGCCTGTGCCGGCAGGGCCAATAGCAAACAAAATGTCGCTGGTACCAATGCCGGTTACCATACGGCGCTGGTTAGCGGTGCGGGCTTTAACCATAATGCCGTTAGGCCCAAAAACAATTACCTCGCCGGTTGTCGATTTATCCGCACCGGGTTCGGCGGCAGGTTCGTCCTGTATCTTTGAGCCTAATATACGCCCAAGCTCAATGGTGTTGAGGCTTTCGTATTTTTCGACATGCTGTATCAGTTTCGAGAGTTTGTCCTGAAACAAATTCAATTCGTTATCATCGCCCAAAACTTTGATCTCGTTGCCGCGGGCGACAATTTTTAACTTTGGGAACTGTTTTTTAATGATCTCGAAATGATCATTGTTAGGGCCCCAAAGCACTGCGGGGTTAATTTGCTCAATGGTGGTTTTTAATTCGTTCAAGCGGTGTATTTTTAAGATGCGGGTTTTTCATTAAAGTAGTTTCTTTTCAATGGCAATGAAGCTATCATGAGCAATTTTTATACTTTTCAATTTGCAAGTGGTGGCCCATGGTGGTTTTATTGGATTAAAAATTGAATATTTGCAGTTGCATTACGCGTGTACAAGATTAGTAATAATATTTAAAAATTTTAATGGCGATCATAACTTTAACTACTGACCTGGGCGATAAAGATATTTATCAGGCCGCCCTGAAAGGAAGTATTTTAAAGCTGATCCCTACGGTTACCATTGTTGATATTACCCACTCGGTTGCCGCCTTTAATGTACAACAAGCCGCGTTCATTTTAAAAAATAGTTTTCATTATTTTCCTGACGATACGGTACACCTTATCGGGATAGATACTGTGTATAATCAGGACACCAAATACCTGGCCATCCGCTACAAAAACCACTACTTTGTCGGGGCCGATAACGGTATATTTTCGTTGATGTTTAACCAGGATGCAGAGGCGATGGTTGAGATAAATATTATGCAGGACCTTAAGTTCCTGCACTTCCCCTTAGCCGATATTTTTGTAAAAGCGGCTTGCAGGCTGGCACAAGGCGAACCTTTGACCAGCATTGGCATACCGGTAACAAGCATCGAAAATAAAATGAACCTGCAGCCGGTTGTTGATAAAAACGTGATCAAAGGCAGTGTGATCTACATCGATTCGTTCCAAAATGTGATCACCAACATCACCAAAGAATTTTTTAACAGTATACAAAATAGCCGGCGCTTTGTGCTGTACTTTAAACGCAACGAAACCATTACCCACCTGAGCTGGCATTATAACGAAGTGCCCGAAGGTGAAAAGCTTTGCCTTTTTGGCATAAGCGACCATTTGGAGATCGCCATTAACAAAGGTAACGCCAGTGGTTTGCTGGGCCTAAACCTGGGCGATAGCGTAATGATAGAGTTTCAATAGGCTTTTCGAAAGGGCCTCGCGACTGCCAAACACTTAAATTGTTTGTTGTAATTAAACAAACGCACCAGTTATCTGTATTATAGGCTATGAAGAAACCCGTACTCCTTATTGCCTTGCTGTCATTAGCCGCCACCTCTTTCGCTATCAATGTCGACTCTGTAATCTATCAGCGGCAGCGCGATAAAATTAACGGAATGCTACAGGCACGGCTCCAAAAGTTTAGCCAATACACCGAAAGTTTGGATATGCACACCGGCATATTTGGCCTGCAAACTAAAAAAGACATCAAACGATCGAACGAGATATTGATGGACATTACCCGCACCGATAACGCTATTTTTAAAGAACTAAAGATATTGTTCGACTATAAAACATTTGTACAAACCCAGGTAGCGGGTAAGGCACAAGAGTCGGAAAGCCAGATTTCGGGCTACATGTCCACCATCAATAAATTACGTGCACAGTTGTATGTTCAGCAACAGCAGCAGGCCGTTGCAATAATACAGGAGCAGCACCGTCAAACCATTTTCATCGTAACCATACTATTGCTCATGGCATTGTCAGTTTTTTTGTTATTGCGCAAAAGGTAAGCAATAAGCGCAAAATGAGCGCTATTTTTGTTACCTTACACTGCATTTTTGACGAATTAAACAGTAATGGCCAGGGGACGACTTAACAGCGGGAACGCAGCTGCGGCAGAGCTTCCGAAAGCAAAAATAAACAGGCAGAGTTTACAGAATATAGGTAAGTTGTTATCTTACCTAAGGCCTTACCGCTTTAAGTTTATGGGCGCTATGCTGTTCCTGTTTTTATCGAGCCTGACCGGGCTGGCCTTTCCGAAACTTTTAGGCGGCCTTTTGGATGCCGCAAAAGGCGAAATTAAAGGTGGCATACTGCCCCCAAACTTAAATACTATCGGACTTATCGCTTTCGTGATATTGTTTGTACAGGCCTTTGTATCGTTTTTCAGGGTAACATGGTTTGTACAGATCGCCGAAAATGCCCTGGCCGACATCCGTCGCGATACTTATTTTAAACTCATCACCCTGCCGATGAACTTTTTTGCCAACCGCAGGGTTGGCGAACTTAACAGCCGCATATCGGCCGACTTATCGCAAATACAAGACACCTTAACTACCACCTTTGCCGAACTGATACGCCAGGCCGTATTAATGATCGGTGGCATAGCCATGATGGCCATCGTATCGTGGAAGCTGGCGGGGATACTGTTGCTTATTTTACCTGTGCTGGTACCATCGGCCATGTTTTTTGGCCGGTTTATCCGCAAACTATCTCGGCAGGCGCAGGACGAACTAGCCCAGTCAAACACTATAGTTGAAGAAACCTTACAAGGCATAGCCAGCGTAAAGGCTTTTGTTAACGAAGCTTTTGAGGCCGGCAGGTATGACAAAAGCATCCGTAAGGTGGCGCGTTTGGCTATTAAAGGTTCGGTTTTCAGGGGGCTATTTGCGGCCTTTGTAGTGTTTTGCATGTTCGGCGTTATAGTTGGCGTTATTTGGTATGGCGCCCACCTGGTATTACTTGGCGACTTAAAAGTAGGCGAACTGGTACAATTTGTTTTGTATGCCATTATGGTGTCGGCATCTTTCGGCAGCCTGCCCGAGCAATATGCCAATATCCAAAAAGCAGTAGGCTCGAGCGAGCGGGTAGTTGAGATATTGAATGATACCGGCGAAGAAGTTTCTATCCGCGAAAGCGAGAATATCATCAAACAAAAAATTGAAGGTAACCTGGAGTTCCAAAATGTTAAATTCCACTACCCTTCGCGGGATGAGATAGAGGTGCTGAAAGATGTTTCATTTGTAGCCAAAGCCGGTCAAAAGGTAGCCATTGTTGGGCCAAGCGGTTCGGGCAAGTCGACCACCGCGGCCCTCATTCTTCAATTCTATCATCCCCAACAGGGCACACTGTTATTTGACGACAAACCTGCGGCCGACTACTCGTTAACCGACGTGCGCAACCAGGTAGCCATTGTACCCCAGGATGTGATACTATTTGGCGGCACCATTCGCGAAAACATCGCCTACGGAAAACTAACTGCCAGCGAGGACGAAATTTTACAGGCTGCCAAACGCGCAAACGCGCACGATTTTATCAGCGGCTTTCCGGAAGGCTATGATACAATAGTTGGTGAACGCGGCGTAAAACTTAGCGGCGGCCAGCGGCAACGCATTGCTATAGCACGTGCCTTGCTCAAAAACCCGGCAATACTGATATTGGATGAGGCTACTTCATCACTTGATTCAGAATCGGAGCGCCTGGTTCAAGAGGCTTTGGAAGAATTGATGAAGAACCGAACGTCGATCATCATCGCCCACCGCTTATCCACCATCCGCGAGGCCGATAAGATCATCGTACTTGAAAAAGGCGTGATCATTGAAAGCGGGAACCATGACGAATTATTGCAAAACGAAGGCGGACTTTATAAATATTTGAGTAGCCTTCAGTTTGAAGTATAAGTTGATGTAAGATGTGGGACGTATGATGGAAGATGTAATTGATCAACTACCATGCGATTTTCTCACATCTTCCATTTTACATCATCCATCTTACTCAGCCAGGATATTTTTCCACATCTCCCGTTTTACCTCGTCCGTCTTCCCTAAAATCCGCATCTTACGTAAAAAATTAATTGATGAAGTTAACCATCCACGGTGCGGCGCAGCAAGTTACCGGCAGTATGCACCTTTTACAAATAGACAAGTTTAAGATATTGGTAGATTGCGGCCTGGATTATGAAAAAGACCACCACATACAACTCAACGAAAATTTTGCTTTTAACCCGGGTGAAATTGATGTAGTTATACTAACACACGCACACATCGATCATTCGGGCAACCTGCCCACCCTGGTACGTATGGGCTTTAACGGGCAAATATTGTGTACACCGCCCACCGCCGACCTGACCGAACTGCTGCTGCTGGATTCGGTAAACATATTTTTACGCAAGGAGGAAAAATCGCGTAAGCATAACCGCAAAAGGCCGGGTAGCGGTAAACAGCCGCTTTACCTGCAAAAACATGTAATGGATACGGTTGACCGCTTTGTGACGATTGGGTTTAACCGCCCTTTTCGCATCAATGGCAATATTGAGTTAACATTTATACCGGTTGGCCATTTGTTGGGCGCTGCTGCGGCTGTGTTAAAAATAAATGAGGACGGTGTTGAAAAAAGTATTGCTTTTACGGGCGACATAGGCCGAAAAAATTACCCGGTTTTAAACGATCCGCAAGATATACCTGCTGTTGATTACCTGGTGAGCGAAGCAACGTACGGCGGCCGTCACCACAGTAAGGATAAAACCATTGAAGAAACGCTTGTTGACACCATAAACACCGCCTGCATTAAAGAACAGGGCCGGTTAATTATTCCGGCGTTTAGTATCGGGCGCACCCAGGCGCTGGTTTTTTCGCTCAATAAGATATTTAGCAAGGGATTGTTGCCCCCGGTCAAGGTATTTGTGGATAGTCCGTTGGCCAATATATCAACCGGGGTTTTCCGTAAGTACCATGCCTTACTTAACGATGAAGCAAAAGATTTTTATAACCGGGAGGGCGACGAGTTTGAGTTTGACAATTTAACCTATGTTGAGAACCTGAGAGATAGCCGGCAGGTATCTAATTATTTTGAGCCTTGTATTATTATCTCATCAGCGGGGATGCTGGAGGGCGGCCGTATACAAGACCATCTGTACCACAACATCCAAAATTATTATTGCACCATCTTGTTTATCGGTTATTGTGCAAAGGGCACTTTAGGGTACCGGCTGTTGCGTGGCGACCCTATAGTCCACATCCGCGACCGCGACCTGGCTGTATATGCCACGATCAAAAAAACCGACCTGTTTAGTGCACATGGTGACCATGCCGACCTGGTTGATACCGTAAAACAGCAAAGCCAGGAAAAACTAAAACAAGTTTTTTTAGTACACGGCGAGGTTACCAGTATGCAGGCCCTGGCAGATGACCTGATAATGAATGGCTACCGCGTTACCATTCCTGTAAAGAATGTGAGTTACGACCTGTAGGAGACCCAGACCCACAAAAACAATCCGTACGAATTTTGTTTATACTAATAATGAGGTATACACGTTTTACAATTGTTGGTTAAAAAGTTTGATCTCCCCAGTTTATGAAAAAATATATTTTACAAAAACCCAGTCTTTGGGCGTTATTTACCATTTTAGGTTTATCTGTTTTATTTGCCTCGTGCGAGAAAATAAACGGGCATGTGATATCGACATCCACCGTAGTAAAAGCAGGCACGTTAACCTTTAACATGCACGATACCACCCGTACGCTCAGTACTACAACTGCCGATACGGTATCATTCAATACCTTAACTTCTACAACGATAACAGCAAAAAACGGCCAGAAAAAAACGAGCTGCGTGTTTTCTTTTCCCGCCAATACGGCTGGTACTTTTTCAATAACCTCGTTGGTGATCACTATCCCGCAGGCTAACGGTACGTTAACCACAACCACTAATGCGGGCAGCGTAACGGTAGATGCGATAAATATAACCGGCGGATCTATTTCGGGCAGTTTCACCAGTACTGTAAGTATATCAAACACGCAAACCGTACCAGTTACGGGCACTTTTACTATACAGCAGTAGGGTATTATTTTTCTTTTATTTGTTATATATTGTTGTAACTTTAAATGTTTAAAGAGACCAGCAATAAACATGAATAAATATTTCAACTTTTTGAGGTTAGCCATTATGTGCTGTGCCGTTTGTTTAAGTGTATCGGTAGTTTTCACATCATGCGAAAAGATCCCCGGGCATGTTTTAGGCCCGACAGGTAGCACCGGATCGACTGGAACTACCGGGAGTACGGGATCAACCGGAAGCACCGGGTCTACAGGTTCAACTGGCAGTACAGGGTCTACCGGGAGCACAGGCGCCACCGGTTCAACTGGCAGTACAGGCTCAACCGGCAGCACAGGATCGACAGGTAGTGGAAACACAGTCAACCCATCGGCCGGTACACCAAACGCCAATGGCATTGGGCCTATCGCGGTGGGTGCAACAAATACCATTATTTTTCAAATAAACGGCGGGCCTATTGTTACAGCAAATGCGGGTTCGGGCTATACGGTTAACTTTACCTGTCTTGATTATGGGGGCGGTTTAGCGCAAACAGGTTTATTTGGGGTGGTATCGCTTACAAACTCCGTTCAAATAGCATACCTCGCAAACGCCCCGGGTACGTATTCCGGTACGTCGAGTTCGATTAGTTATGGTACCTATAACGTTACCGACAATTTGGGCACCGAAAAAATAAATGTTACTACGCAAAACGTTACCCCAAGTTCGTTAACTACATTCTCGCAAGCTACGGGTACTATAAAAGGAACTTTTGATGGCATGATGGTCGATAGCAATTCGGGACTATCGTTCAGGGTATCGGGATCGTTCAATTTAACTCAATAATAAAAAAGCTCCCGAAATTCGGGAGCTTTTTTATTATACGCTATCACAATTTACTTTTTAAAGTACTCGATGATCAGGTTGGCCAGTTCAACACCGATGCGCTCCTGAGCTTCGTTTGTGGATGCGCCGATATGCGGCGTTAATGATATTTTAGGATGTTTTAGTATAGCATCGCTTGGGGTTGGCTCGTTATCAAAAACGTCCAGCCCGGCAAAAGATAGCTTTCCGCTGTCCAACGCTTCGATTAAGGCACCCTCATCAATAATACCACCGCGTGAGCAATTAACCACGCCTGCTCCTTTTTTCATTTTGGCAAACTCGGCGGCACCTAAAATAGGTTTGTCGATAAATGGCGTGTGTATGCTGATAAAATCGCTTTGAGTGATCACCTCATCTTTAGTGGCTACTTTTACGGATGCTTTAACGGTTAAACCACCGCCTAACACCAGGTCAAGTTCGGGGTTAAAGTCGAACAGATCGTAAGCTAAAACATCCATACCTAAACCAATGGCCATTTTAGCAACCTCGCGGCCAATGCGGCCAAAGCCTAAAATGCCAATAGCTTTGCCACGCAGTTCAATGCCTTTTGCGTACGCCTTTTTAAGGTCGTTAAATTTGGTGCTGCCCTCAACCGGCATTTTGCGGTTGCTATCGTACACAAAACGTGCACCGTTGAAAAGGTGGGTAAACACCAGTTCGGCTACGGCCAATGATGATGATGCCGGAGTATTGAACACCGCCACGCCTTTTTCTTTGGCATAGTCAACATCAATATTATCAACACCAACCCCGCCACGGCCAACCAGTTTAATATTTGGGCAGGCATCTATTAGCGCTTTGCGTACTTTGGTAGCGCTGCGCACGGTAATGGCATCGTATTCGTTTAAACGTGCAGGCAGTTCATCCTGCGGTATGTTAACAGTATCAATTGTAAAACCGGCAGCTTCTAAAAGTGCTTTACCAGCAGGGTCGATACCATCGTTAGCTAATATTTTGATCATTATAGTTGATTAAGTTTATTATGTTTATTAAGTTGATTGAGTTGAAGACGAAAACTACTCACCAGTCAACACAATCAACCAGTTAACTATGCCTTATTCTTCTCGGCAAATTCCTGCATTACGTCAATTAACGCATGAACGCTTGTAATAGGTAGCGCATTGTATATAGATGCCCTGAAACCGCCAGCGCTGCGGTGGCCTTTGATACCTACAATATCCTTGCTTTCGCAAAGTTTCAAGAATGGTTTTTCGTGCTCAGGGTTTTCGGTTACAAAGCAAACATTCATTTTCGAGCGGTCTTCGGGTACGCAAACGCCTTTAAACAACGGGTTACGGTCAATCTCTTTGTATAAAGCTTCGGCTTTGGCGTTGTTTTCTTTTTCGATTGCAGCAACTCCACCTTTTGCTTTTAACCAGCGCAGGGTTAGCATGGATACGTAAATGGCAAAGCATGGCGGCGTATTGTACATTGACCCACCTTCAATTTGTGTTTGATAGTTAAGCATGGCCGGTATCTTACGGTCAACTTTACCTAAAATATCGTCCTTAACGATCACCAGGGTTACACCTGCGGGGCCCATGTTTTTTTGCGCGCCGGCGTAAATCAAACCAAAATCGGCAACGTTAACCTTGCGGCTGAATATATCTGACGACATATCGCAAACTACCGGTACCGGCGATTTGCGGAACGACTGCAACTGTGTACCATAAATGGTATTATTTGATGTGATGTGAAAATACGCCGCATCGGCAGGTATCTCGTAGTTGGTTGGGATGCTTTTGTAGTTATCCTCTTTGCCAGTGGCTACCACCACAGTTTCGCCAAAATATTTGGCTTCTTTAATAGCTTTGCTTGCCCACACACCGCTATCCAGATAAGCGGCCTTACCGGTTGACGGTAGCAGGTTGTAAGGAGCCATGGCAAACTGCGTGCTGGCTCCGCCTTGCAAAAACAAAACAGAGTAACCTTCGGGTACTTCAAACAGTTCTTTTACCAAACGCACGGCTTCGTCTAAAACAGCTTCAAACTCAGCCGATCGGTGCGATATCTCTAATATCGATAAACCAATTCCGTTGAGGTCAATCACAGCCTCGGCTGCTTGTTTTAAAACTTCGTGAGGTAAAATGCCTGGTCCGGCACCAAAATTATGCTTCATATTTGTGTTGTTTATTGGGGTTTTTGACCACCTTTTTAATCTTTATACCTATTAGACTATAGATTTTATATATTATGTAATTAAAAAAAACTCTATGGTTTTTTTATTAAGATGTCAATATTAGCGGCGCTAAGTTATGTAATTTGAAATTGTATTACAGATAAATGTTAAAAATAATTTCAGGAATTTTTAAGCTGCGAGATAGCAGCCACAGGATTGGCCGCCGAAAATACCGAATTGCCTGCCACCAACACGTTTGCTCCCGCCTGCAGCAACTCAGCTACATTGTTTTGGTCAACCCCACCATCAATTTCAATATAAAGGCCCGGGTTACGTGTAGCAGATAATTGCTTAACCTCACGGATCTTTTTGTAGGTATTTTGAATGAATTTTTGGCCGCCAAACCCCGGGTTTACCGACATGATCAGCACCATGTCAACATCGGCAATAACATCTTCCAATAGTGCGACCGGTGTGTGCGGGTTTATGGCTACCCCTGCTCTGCAACCTAACTCCTTAATTTTTTGAATGGTGCGGTTTAAATGGGTACAAGCTTCGTAATGCACCGTGATGCCCGCCGCGCCTGCTTCCTTAAACTCTTCGAGGTATCTGTCGGGCTCAACTATCATCAAATGAACATCGAGCGGTTTTTGCGCATATTTGTTGATGGACTTAACCACCGGAAACCCAAATGAAATATTAGGTACAAATACGCCGTCCATTACATCTACGTGTATCCAGTCGGCCTGGCTTTGGTTAAGCATTTCGACCTCGGCTTGCAGATTGGCAAAATTAGCTGTTAAAATAGATGGGGAAACCAGGTGACTCATACGTCCAAAATTAAACAAATTTTCCACTTTTCTTTTTTACTCATAAAGCCTGTTTGATCATATCAATATATTCCTGCTGCAAAACCCGCAGACAACTGGCACACAGGCAGCCATCGTACATTTCGCTGATGTATTGGGTCTCGTTTAGGGTTAAGGGCACGGCCGTGCACTGGCATTGTGTAAACTTATTGGCTTTACACTCAAATGGCGCGCTGCAACGCTCACACCGGATGATCTCGTGCTTAAAATGGTTGTCCATTGATATAAAACAAAAATGTCATTTCGAACGAATGTGAGAAAACTTCTGCAATATGCCTATCGCGTTATGAAGATTTCTCGCTATACGCTCGAAATGACAACAGTATTTACTTGTCCGTTACAATCCGGCTTATGCCGAGCAGGTTACGCAGCCTTCTTCCATTGAGCAGGTTGGGCCAGCGGGTATTTCGTCGGCAATTTCGGTTACGTGCTCTGGTATTACCGGCTCCATATTTTTACCGCCTTGATTTTCGACCGTAAATTTAACCGCTTGCGATGCCGCTTGTGTACGCAGGTAGTACATACCTGTTTTAAGGCCTTTTTTCCAGGCATAAAAGTGCATTGAGGTTAATTTGGAAGCATTTGGTGAACTTACGAACAGGTTGAGCGATTGCGACTGGCAGATATACGCGCCCCTGTCGGCAGCCATATCAATAATGGTACGCATTTTAATTTCCCAAACTGTTTTGTACAGCTCTTTCATTTCCTCAGGTATCTCAGCAATGTCCTGTATCGATCCGTTGGCGCTGATGATCTGATTTTTCATCTCGTTGTTCCAAAGGCCCATGTTCACCAAATCGCGCAGCAGGTATTTATTTACGATAACAAACTCGCCGCTCAATACCCTGCGGGTGTAGATGTTTGAGGTATATGGTTCAAAACACTCGTTGTTACCTAATATTTGCGATGTTGAGGCAGTTGGCATTGGTGCTACCAGCAGGGAGTTACGCACACCATTTTTAACAACCGCTTTGCGCAGGCCGTCCCAGTCCCAACGGGTGCTGGCCGGTGCCACGTTCCACAGGTCGAACTGAAACTTGCCTTTTGACAGTGGCGAGCCTTTAAAGGTTTCGTACGGCCCTTCTTTGATGGCCAGGTCTTTTGAAGCCGTCATGGCAGCAAAATAGATGGTCTCAAATATCTCTTTGTTGAGTTGCTGCGCTTCGGGGCTTTCAAAAGGTAAACGCAGTTTGATAAAGGTATCGGCCAAGCCTTGCACGCCTAAACCTATAGGGCGGTGGCGCAGGTTAGAGTTACGCGCCTCTTCAACCGGGTAGTAGTTATTATCAATAATGCGGTTAAGGTTCAAAGCTACCTGATAGGTAACTTCGTATAACTTTTCGTGATCAAATTTACCTTCGGTAATATATCGCGGCAACGCAAGCGAAGCCAGGTTACAAACAGCTATCTCATCAGCCGATGTATACTCGATGATCTCGGTGCAAAGGTTTGAGCTTTTAATAGTGCCCAGGTTTTGCTGGTTTGATTTACCGTTGGCAGCATCCTTGTATAACAGGTACGGTGTACCGGTTTCTACCTGTGCATCTAATATGGCAAACCAAAGCTCCTGCGCTTTAATGGTTTTACGCGCGCGGCCTTCGTGCTCATAACGGGTGTACAGCAGTTCAAAGTCTTCGCCCCAGCACTCGTGTAAACCGGGTGCTTCGTGCGGACAGAACAGGCTCCAATCACCATCTTCTTCTACACGTTTCATAAACAAGTCGCATACCCAAAGCGCGTAAAACAAATCGCGGGCACGCATTTCCTCTTTACCGTGGTTTTTGCGCAGGTCTAAAAACTCAAATATATCGGCGTGCCATGGCTCCAGGTAAATGGCAAAAGCGCCTTTACGTTTGCCGCCGCCCTGGTCAACGTAGCGGGCAGTATCATTAAACACTTTAAGCATAGGTATAATACCATTGCTGGTACCGTTGGTGCCGCTAATGTATGAGCCGGTAGCCCGTACGTTGTGTACGCTTAAGCCGATACCACCTGCGCTTTGCGATATTTTGGCGGTTTGCTTCAAGGTATCGTAAATGCCGTCGATACTATCGTCTTTCATCGTCAGCAAAAAGCACGATGACATTTGCGGTTTTGGTGTGCCCGAGTTAAATAAGGTTGGCGTGGCGTGGGTAAACCAACGTTCGCTCATCAGGTTGTAGGTTTTTATAGCGCTGTCGATATCGTTTTTATGGATACCTACAGATACCCGCATAAATAAATGCTGCGGGCGTTCGGCTATTTTACCGTCTAATTTTAAAAGGTATGATTTTTCGAGCGTTTTAAAGCCGAAATAATCAAAGCCGAAATCGCGGTCGTATATGATGGTGCTATCCAGCAATTCGGCGTTGGCCTCAATTACTTCCCATACATCGTCAGATAGCAGGGGCGCGTTTTTGCCGGTCTTCTTATCTACGTAGTTGTACAACAAGCGCATTGTCTCGGAAAACGACTTGATGGTGTTTTTATGCAAATTTGATACCGCTATACGCGATGCCAGCAAAGCGTAATCGGGGTGCTTGGTAGTTAAAGACGCGGCGGTCTCGGCAGCCAGGTTATCCAGTTCGGATGTGGTTACCCCATCATACAAACCTTCTATCACCTTTTTGGCCACATCAATGGGGTCAACCAATGCCGGGTTTAAACTATAGCACAGTTTCTCGATCCGGGCTGTTATTTTGTCAAATTTTACGGATTCCTTTTTTCCGTCGCGCTTTATTACGTACATAGTATTGAGTATTGAGATGTGAGTATTGAGACCCTGTTTATTACTTGTTATTTTATCGATCGCGATACACATTACGCATATCGCAATTCACCACTATTTAAAAATCCTCGTCTAACGAAAAAGCCTGCGTTTTGGCATCGCTGCTTAATACGCCGCTTTTCTGGTAATCGCCTACGCGCTTTTCAAAAAAGTTGGTTTTGCCCTGCAGCGATATCATCTCCATAAAATCGAACGGGTTGGCAGCGTTATAAAGCTTATCATAGCCCAGTTCAACCAGCCAGCGGTCGGCAACAAATTCAATATACTGGCTCATTAGTTTGGCGTTCATGCCTATCAAAGCAACCGGCAAAGCATCGGTTATAAATTCTTTTTCGATCTCAACAGCATCTGCAATAATAGTTGTTACCGCCTCTTTAGATAGCTTGTTGCTCAACATGCCATACAACAGACAAGCAAACTCGCAGTGCATACCTTCGTCGCGGCTTATAAGTTCGTTGCTAAAGGTGAGGCCCGGCATCAAGCCGCGTTTTTTGAGCCAGAAGATGGAGCAAAAACTACCTGAGAAAAATATGCCTTCAACAGCTGCAAACGCTACTAACCGCTCGGCAAAAGTTCCGTTCTCTATCCATTTCAATGCCCACTCGCCTTTCTTTTTAACGCAGGGAACGGTCTCGATAGCGTGGAACAGGCGGTTCTTTTCGGTAGCATCTTTAATATAAGTGTCTATGAGCAAAGCGTAGGTTTCGGAATGAATGTTCTCCATCATGATCTGGAACCCATAAAAGCAGCGTGCCTCGGGCAACTGCACCTCGCTCATAAAGTTAACGGCCAGGTTTTCGTTCACAATACCATCGCTGGCTGCGAAGAATGCCAGAATGTGCGATATAAAATGCCGTTCACCATCGTTAAGGGCGTTCCAGTCTTTCATATCATCGCCAAGATCGATCTCTTCGGCAGTCCAAAAACTGGCTTCGTGCTTTTTGTACATCTCCCATATCCGGGGGTAATTGATAGGCAGAATAACAAAACGGTCCTTGTTCTCCCTTAGCAATAATTCATTTTCCTGGCTCATATATGTCTGTTCTCTTTTTTTACTGTACCCTGGTCAAAATCTCAAAATAGCCGACGGTTGCGTAAACAGAATAAAGGATGATTCTATCCTGCTGTAACTCAATAGTTCTGGTCTAAAAGTTTAAACTTTGAATCATTATAAAGTTTAATATAATGATCCCGAAAAGTGTACGATACCCTTAAAACAAAGTTAATTATTAAGGTGTGCGGTAGGTAACAATACTTATACACATTGGCAGTTGTTATCCACAAAACCCGGACCGGTTTTGTGCCAAATTTATCTGTTTAAACCGATTTATGGAAAGCTTTACCTTGTTAACAAAACATTTTCGGGGTTGTTTTGAGAATAAAAACAATGAGTAAAGCTGGGGAGCTGAAAGCATAAAGGCGAAAGCTAAAAGCTATCGGATGATCAAATTTTTTGGTGAGTGGCAAGCACAACTTAATAACCAAATAACTCGGTAACTTAATAACTTCAAACATTACAACATTACAACCTTAAAACAAACATCAAAACACTTCGCCAAGGTTCACAAAAAAGCCACGGGAGCCCTGGATACCAAAGCCATAGTCGATACACAAATTGGTATTGGAGTGTTTGTTGATCTTTATACGCAGGCCGGCGCCACCAGCCGGAATAATTTTTTGCAGATCGTCGGAAGCTGAGGTTGGAGTTGGCGGCGTGATATTGGTTGAATAGTTGGCCGCGTTGCCAAAAATAGTACCTCCTAACAAACCATTGCGCATAATGGCAAAACGGTATTCGGCCTCAAGGTATATCATGTGCTTACCCCTGAAGCGGTTGATGACGTAGCCCCTGCCGGTATTGTTATACATATCGGCGCCCACGCTGGGCAAGTCAAGGTAAGGCGGCTTACCATCTAAAGTAAACCAGTCATAATTCCAAAAGGCCAGTACGTTATTAGAGTTGCGGGATAGTTTGATGTACTTGCGAATGTCGAATATGGCCGTAGAGTAATCTACATTGCTGCCCAGGAACATATAGTTATTACGAAAAATCAGGTCAACAAATGTCCCGGTCAAAGGGTTTTCGGGGTTGCTCCGGGTATCGTACAAAAAATTAAAGGTATAACCAGACGAGGTGGTATTTGGCGATGTAGTGGTTTTAACGCCCGCGTAAATTTCGTAATCGGTTAATATAACTTGCTTTTTTTTGTTTTTGGCTTGTACAATATCTTCAACTATGTTATAATGCACATCCAGATCGTAGCCAATGCCAACGTATAAGTGGGGCACCACTTTACGCAATACTGTTTGATATATGCGCAGGTAATTATAAGTGATCGGGTCAGGCCGATGGGTAGTGGTTGTGTCGCCCAGGCCATAAGTAACGTCGGGATATTTTTCTATACGGAAATCGGATACGAACTTATAATTGTCATGATCGGCCCATAGGTTCGATTGCATGAAAAGTATGTTCTGCCCGCGTGCATCGTGCAAAACCTGGGCATTAACTATCGAAATATTTAAGGAACGGTCTTTTTGTGTGTAAAACGTACTTACAGCGCTGGCACCAATTACAAAGCCGGTAGACAAGGTATAACCGATTGACGGGATGAACGAAAAGTTAAATCGTGGATCAGGTTGATCTAATGCTGCCTTACTGCCTTTTTTGAAAATGCCTCGGATGATATCGATCGCATCGATCTGCTTTGTCGGACCTTTCAATGAGTCGCTGACGTAAGATGAGTCTTTTTTACGTACTGTATCAACACGCTCCTGAGCAAAGCCTGCCGTTGATAGTATGGCAATAAATAAAACAGACAGAACACAATTGCGCATACAAGGCGGCCGAATAGTTGATAATTTGATCAGGTTAACACCGTAAAGGTATTGAATTATCAGACTGATAGAAAACGCAAAGGTTTATTTTATTGGCAATTGTTTAAAACACCTCGCCTAAATTCACGAAAAAGCCTTTTGACCCGTCGACCCCTATGGCATAATCAATGCAAACATTGGTATTGGTATGCTTATTAACTTTAACGCGCAACCCGGTGCCAGCTGCGGGTATGATCCTTTTAAAACCGCCATCGGGGTACTCGGCAAAGCTCTGGGCGTTGGTAAACAATACGCCACCGAAAAGCCCCGATCTGGAGAGGGTAAACCTGTATTCGGCTTCGGCGTATAGCATATCTTTGCCCGTATAACGGCCGATAATATATCCCCGGCCCGATGTTGAGTTAATATCCCAACCGGTACCTGGCAAATCCAGATAGGGTACATTGCCGTTATAGGTAAACCAACTGTACGACCAAAATGCCAATACGTTATTGTTACGGTCGGACAACTTGATGTATTTACGCAGGTCAATGATCAGCGACTGCCAGTTGGCATCGCTACCTAAAAAGGTAAAGTTTTGTCTGACGATCACATTAGCGAAACCGCCTTTGAGGGGATTGACCGGGTTGCCGCGCCTATCGTACAACAGGTTTAAGTTTAAGCCCGACGATTGGCTGGTATATGGTTTGCCGTACTTGGCCGGGTCGCTTACGGTACCATCAAGGTTGCCCTGTTCAACAAAGTTGGTGTGGTAATCCAGGTTGTAACCCACGCCGATGTAGTAGTTGGGTATAACCTTGCGTAAAAGTGTTGCGTACAGTTTAACGTAGTTATAATCTATCGGGTCCATTTTGCCATTATCGGTAAACGAGCCTAAGCCATAGGTGGTACTCGGATATTTGAGCCAGCGAAAATTGGCAACCAGGTCATAGTCGTTATGATCGGTCCACACGTTAGCTATAACGGT
>JACXTT010000687.1_pt1 | contig 57786 bp, 49 predicted proteins | sample 9270951 | NCBI WGS metagenome assembly JACXTT01 (sample SAMN15532306, study PRJNA645909) | rock metagenome | isolation source: weathered quartz diorite | place: Puerto Rico | collected 2017-06-21
CAGCATGCGGAGGAGATTATAAAGGCGATGGGGTAATGGGTGCGAGGTGGGTTTAGTTCAAAGCGCCATTCCTATATTTGGCCAGAACCAGTATTTTTTGTGAGTTTTGGCTAAATATAGTTTCAATGGAATCTATTATCGGAAGAGCTTACAGAATCCGGCTTTATAACACCTTATATACCTTTTGGCAAAACAGTTAAAGACAATATCTACCGGCTTACCGACGAATATTCTCATTTTTATCTCCGGTTCATTGAAAATAGTAAATTTTATGGCCCCGGTACCTGGATGAAGTTTTCGGCCGGTTCTTCCTGGAAAAGCTGGAGCGGCATTGCATTTGAAGGCATTTGTCTAAAGCATACCCCGCAGCTTAAAAAGGCCCTGGGTATTGAAGGCGTACATACAGAAACTTCCACTTGGCGCTATACACCTGGAAAGGAGGAGAATGGGGCTCAGATTGATTTATTGATAGACAGGCAGGATGCCTGCATAAACGTGTGTGAAATGAAATTCGCTGCCGATGAATTTATTATAAGCAAAGGATATGCCGGGGAGTTGAGCAATAAATTGGCCGTATTTAAACGGCAAACACGAACAAGAAAAACATTATTTCTTACCCTGGTCAGCACGTATGGGGTCACTTTAAATGAATACAAGACCGGGCTGGTGCAAAATGAAATAACAATTAACGCACTGTTTGACTTATAATAAATAAAAATAAAGGAACAGGTAGGCGTTTTCCGTTGTTAGCAAGAGAGCCCAACTGTATATACCATTGCTACGGTATTCAGTGAGTGCCAACGTTGGGCCTCACCCTGCGGCTGTACAGGCAGCCTCGGGAAGAGTTTATAGTTCATGGATGATAGTTGATAGGCCTTTGCCTGGCATACGGTGGGTCGCCCTATAGGGGCGGCTCACCTTATGCTATTCTTCCATAGGCCTTTTTGACAAACCTGCAAATAGAAATGAAGATTATTCTGCGAATTCATGGCAAAAGCAACCAGTAAAAAACCAAAAGCAAGTTTGAACAGGAGGTTGTTGACTTGGTTCGTCAAAAGAGGAATGAGCCCGCTTTATTTGAATGGGATTCCGGGCCGGCAGCATAATTTCAACATCCGGAACCACAAGAATGACACATTGTTTGTGGCTAATGCCAGGGCATAAAAAAGAGGCATTCAGCCTCTTCTATATAAATATCTTACAGGCGGGATTATCTTTTTTTGCTAACACTGCTTAGTACGCAGACCTTCCTTTACTTCTTCCACAAATGAAACGGAGACATTGACAATAGAAGCAATCTCTTCCAGTGAATGAGTAGTATTCAACAACAAATACGTTACAAATTTCCTATGATTACTTTCTTCCGCCTCCTGCACACGCATTTCCGCTATTTGCTCAATTAGACCCATATTGTTTTTTTTACCTGTTATCTGATCTATTTGCTCATCAAATATACTATTTGTTTGCTGGTCTTCAAAGAGGATATAATTCCGCAGAAATACCAGGATCATGTTAATTTTCTGACGGGTATATTTCTCCTTTGCTAATAACAACCTGGCCACCAATAATTTCTGTTCCAGCAACGCCTGCTCCGGGATTCTGCCAGCCAGCAAAGCCTTTTTGGCTGCCAGCACCACCAGTGCAAAAGGATTTTCGCTGCTTGCCAGGGCTTCATCCGCGGGGTCGGTAATGCAAAACGTATTATACCGGTAGCTAAGGCTGGTGCCGAGGAAATGGTAGGAATATCTATCCGGCATGCCGCTACCATTGGGCCCTGTAAAAATGGCGATAGCAGTTATTGGTTGCTGGTACCGGTCAAAGATCCGGTAGTAATAACGGAACATGCGCTCCGGAAACTGCTTATCTGTGTGCCCCTGCACTTCTATGTGCACCAGCAGCCATTCTTCATGTCCATCCAGCCGGAATACCTTTACAAGCTTATCAACAAACCGGGTATCGGAATTTTTGCCGGGCTCGGGGTACATTTCATTAAGTTCTTTGTCAAGAAACTCAAATCCACGCTGCATATCGAACACATCGTCCGCACCGGGAAAGATAAAGCGCAGCAAATCATCAAAGACTTCTTCGATCATACCCTTCCAGAGCAGATCATTTTTTCTTCGCATAGGAAAATGGTTTAAGGTTATAGGGTATGCGAATATATTTTACCGGAATAACAAGCCCACGCACTGAACGCCGGAATAATGCTGCTCTACAGGATTACTAGTACAACCCATTATTGCCGGTTAATCCATTAGCGGTAGTTAAAGACCAGGCCGCCTAAACCCCAACGAACCGCTTTATCTGTAATTTTTCATTTATATAATAAGGGATAAAGAAGGAATAAAAAAGGAGTTAAAAAGGGACCAAAGAGGGGAATAGCACCTTTTTAATACTACTTTAATACTGTTTTTATACCATTATATAAATATTTTATTATATTGCCAACCATAAAAAAACCTATCTATGGCAAAAATCCCGCTTGGCATCAACGGCCCTATCGTAGGCACGGTAGGCAGCGTAGTCGGTTCTTCCTGGAAGGGCGAACCGCATATAAAAGCAAAGTATAAACCCCGCACCAAAAACGTAACGCAAAAAGAACTGGGCAACCGCGACAAGTTTGGCCAGGGCCAGCGCTGGCTGCAGCCCATCATCGATTTTGTACGCGTTGGCTTTAGGAGTTCTACCGAACGCATTACCGGTTTTCATGCGGCTAAATCCTACCTCTCCCGTAATGCCTGGGAAGGCACGGGGGCCGACAGGCGCATCAACCCGGCACTGATGAAAGTAAGTGTAGGTAATCTGCCGCTGTCCAACAACCTGGCCGTAGAAAAGATAGATGATGACAACCTGCTCTTTAGCTGGAGCACGGAAGATGTACCCGGCGGCAGTATGTTTGACCAGGTAATGATGCTGGCCTACGATATAGAAAACGGCATTCCCCGTGGAGTCACCACCGGCCAGCTGCGCAGTACCGGCTCAGACACCCTGGCAATACACCCATCCAAAGGCAGCACCTGGCATATTTACATGGCCTTTAACGGGTTTGATCGTACCACGCAGTCGGATAGCGTGTATATGGGCACCGTCAGTTACTGATGCACCTGGGTAAAGGGCATTGAGTCGACTAAGATGGATATAGTAAATGATTGATTAATAGTAAATTATAGTGATTTTGAGGCGCTTGAAATCAACAAAAAAATAGGTTAGCTTTGTAAATAGTATAAATAAAATTGAATACCGATGAAAATAGAAGCAATCGAAATACAAAATGATAAAGGATCACAGGCAATTAAAATACCTGATGATTTTAAGATAAACGACGATAAAGTTTATGTTAAGAAAATTGGCAACGCTTTATATATAATCCCCTTTCATAGTCCCTGGCAAAACCTGTTTGATAGCCTTGGCGAGTTTACTACAGACTTTATGAATGACAGGAACCAATCTTCTGAGCAATCAAGAGAACTATTTGATTAATGAAGTACATTCTCGATACAAACATTTGTATCTATATAATCAAACAAAAGCCCTTGTCAGTTCTCGAAAGACTTCGTGAAGTTCCGCTTGGTCAGGTTGGAATTTCAGTTATTACTTTAGCGGAACTGGATTATGGAGCCAGGAAAAGTGCCAATCCCGAAAAAATCTCGCTGCACTAAATCATGTTTTAGTCCCTTTTGAAATACTTAGTTTTGATTTTGATGCCACTCTTGAGTACGGCCGCATAAGAAGTGAATTGGAAAGAAAGGGAACACCTATTGGCCCACTCGATACACTCATAGCTTCGCATGCAAAAAGCCTTAATTGTACACTGGTTACCAACAATGAAAAAGAATTTAGCAGGGTAGCCGGGCTGCAAATAGAAAACTGGATGAAATAATTCTCTCCCTGCCACACAAAATTCACGCCACTCACACCTCTTTTTCTCCTTTGATTGCTTGGCCCTCCCCGAAATTTTTTGCCGGGCAACCCCTTTTGAATAATCGCCGTATTGAAAGATAACAAACCAAAAATCGTATAAAAAGTATACGTCAGCAAGGCATTTTGCTTCATCCGTAAAACAAACAGCATAGTCATGGGCAGAAAAAATACCTGGTTGGTTTTCACCGGGTTGATTATAACAATAGCAGCGGCAACGGCAGGTTGCGTATATAAGAAAGAGATGGTATCAGCTCCCTGTGTCATTCCTGCCACGGTTACCTATACCGCGCAGGTGCAACCCATACTCAGCACCAATTGCTACCGCTGCCATAGCGCCGCTACCCTTATATCCGGCATACAACTGGACAGCTATGCCGCATTAAAAGCCTATGCGCTCAACGGCCAGTTGTACGGCGTCATCACGCATTCGCCCGGCTACCGGCCCATGCCCGATGATGGTGGAAAACTGGACGATTGCAGCATCGCTATTATAAAACAATGGATTGACAACGGAACCCCTGAAAATTAACCCAGCAATAACCCGGTTGTGAAAAAAGGTAAACTTATACTGGTCATACTCGCTATTGTATTGCTTGCCGCTGCTATTTACGGCTGGGAAGAATACCATCGCCGCCACCCGGATACCGCCGGCATTACCGCCGCCTTTACCACCACCGCGCCGGTATTGCTGAAAGCCTTCCGGGACGATGAAAACAAAGCCAATACCCTGTACAACGATAAAGTGATTAACGTAAGCGGTATCGTGGTAAAAGTGGAAAGAAACGACAGCACTCAAACCGTGCAGCTGGACGGGCAATCCGGCATGGGCGGTATTATATGCGAGTTTGAAGCAATGCACAACAGCGAACTGAAAGCATTGCAACCGGGCCAGCACGTTAGTATAAAAGGTGTTTGCACCGGCATGCTCATGGATGTAGTGCTCATACGCTGCGCCCTCGATGACAAGGCCCGTTGATATTCCGTCCTGCCCCCTATGAAAACCACCCCGCTTACCCCGGAAACATAAAACAACAACGCATATAGTTATGAAGAAAGGATTGATGCTGGCCGCAGGCCTGGCGCTTGGCCTCGGCGCTTTTTCGCAACGCGTATTTACCCGCAAAGGAGAAATTTCGTTTTATTCCAAAGCCCCCCTGGAAGACATCGAAGCACACAATCATGCCGCAGTAAGCGTGCTGGACGAAAGCACCGGCCAGGTGGAGTTCAGCGTGCTCATGAAAGGATTTGAATTTGAAAAAGCCCTGCAGCAGGAGCATTTTAATGAAGACTATGTGGAAAGCGACAAATTCCCGAAAGCTACATTTAAAGGAAAAGCAGCCGATATCAGCAAGGTAAAATTCACTGCGGATGGCAGTTACACGGTGCCGGTTACCGGCCAGCTGACCCTGCACGGCGAAACAAAAGAGGTGAGCACCAACGCCACCATTACTGTAAAAGGCGGCGTCATTAGCGGTCATGCAGAATTTACCATACTGCTGGATGAATATAAGATTAAAATACAGGCCGTGGTAAAAGACAAGATTTCCAACCGGGTAAAGATTGTAGTGAACTGCAATTACGAAAACATGAAATAGTCCTTCCATCAATAGTCCGCAAAAAATAACCCACATGAAACAAAGCACGATGAAAATAAAAACCCTTGCATTCCTTATTACCTTATTGGTCCTGCAGCAAGGCCTGCAGGCGCAGGACGATTTATTGAAAGGAGTGGAAGACAGCACGCCTCATAAACAATACGTAACCAACGCATTTAAATCTTCGCGCGTTATCAACGGCCAGTCCATGGAGTTTATCGGCGCCGGAGTTATGGATGTACGCATCCTGCATCGCTTTGGCACGGTCAACCAGGGCATCGACCAGCTGTACGGGCTGGACCAGGCCAGCATGCGCCTGGGCTTTGACTATGGCCTTGGCAAAAGTCTCACCATTGGCGTGGGCCGCAGCACCACCGAAAAAGACCTCGATGGGTTTATTAAATACCGCCCCATCTGGCAGGCTACCGGGCCGGGGGCTTCGCCGGTTTCAGTGGTATTGGTGGCAGGTATGTCGGTACAGACGTATAAAAACACCGATACCAGTAAAACCTTTTCGTTCAACGACCGCACAGGATACTATTACCAGGTCATTATAGGCCGCAAATTTACAGAGCGCATTACCATGCAGGTGAGCCCTACGCTGGTGCACCGCAATACGGTAGCGCCCACCGACGATAACGATATTTACGCAATTGGTTTTGGCGGGCGCTTTAAATTCAGCAAGCACATGGCTTTTGTAGTAGACTATTTTTATGTAGCTAACGGGCTGCCGCATACGTCGGGCACCAATCCCCTGTCGGTAGGAGTGGATATTGAAACCGGCGGCCACGTATTCCAGTTGCATTTTTCCAATACCAGCGGCATGAATGAACGCGCCTTTATTACCGAAACCACCAACAAATGGGGTAAGGGGCAGATACAGTTTGGCTTCAACCTGTCGCGCGTATTTACAGTAAAGAAAAAACATGGTCCTAACCAGGCCGGTTAATATCTCTCTAGGGTTATTTTGTGTTTTTAGGGTATAGGGAAGTCCCGCCTTTTCTAAGGCGGGACCCATTTTTTTACCCAAAATGGAATAACTTTCTGCCGTGAAATGTTATATCAGGGAAAATTCTTTGCTGGCCCGGCTGGCCGCCCGGAGGCTGAAGAAAGATAAAATGGCCATGGTGCTCGGGCACACCATCCTGCTGCACAATACCACGGCAGCCGAGCTCATCAACGATAAAAGCTGGCTTCGCCACGAGCTGGCCCATGTACGCCAGTTCCGGCAGCAGGGCTACCTGCCTTTCCTGTACAGGTACCTGGTAGAAAGTATCCGTAACGGGTATTACAACAATAAATACGAGAAGGAGGCAAGGGCCGCGGAGAGCGATTACAGCCTGGAACAGCAGGTAACGTTTCATTGCTCGCGTTCTTAAAAAGCTACGAGTTGTTAGCTATGAGCCGCGAGCCGCAGCCTGTATGGCAAAAGCCTCGCAGCTAAAAGCTCGTAGCTGGCAGCTCAAATAACCCACTGCACCTCCCCAAAACCGAATTTTTCTTCCACGCCGGTCATCGTCACCAGCTCACCGTCCGCCGTTACTCCCTGGATAACCGCGTCAAAAACCCTGGTTCCCTTTTTCAGCTTTACGCTGGCGCCCCGTTTATATAAAACCCGGTTATAATCGGCCGGAAAGCTGTTTGTTTGCTCCAGCTGCCGGTAACGGTGTTGCAGGCAGCGGCAAAGTTCTTTTACCAGTTCCTGTACCTCCCATTCCCGGCCGGTAATCTGCCGCAGGGAAACCGGGTTGGCCAGGGACCCCGGGAATTGGGTTTGGTTGATGTTCAGGCCAATGCCTGCCACCGCAAATTGCCAGGATGGGCCATTTAACAGGTTTTCAATGAGGATGCCTCCTGCCTTTCTGTCACGCCAGTAAATATCGTTGGGCCACTTAATGGTGGTTTCATCGCCGGCGAAAGACCGGAAGAAATCATAGCATCCCAGGGCAACGGCGGCGCTTAAATAAAACTGCCTGGACACCTGTAGCCACAAGGGTTGTAGGGCCAGGCTGAGTATAATATTAGCCCCCGGTTGCGTTTCCCAGCCCTTTCCGCGCTGGCCTTTGCCGGCCGTTTGTTCCAGGGCAAACCAGCCATCGCCGTGATGTGCCAGTCCGGCCCTGATTTGTGCCATGGCATAGTTGTTGGTACTGTCCACCCGGGGTAAAATGGTAAGGGTTTCTCCTATAGAAATCATGGCCTTGCAAGTGGTTAAAGATTTGTATTTTTGAGCTTAACGAAAGTAGGACTTCACACAACATCAACATACATTTTATCAACTTAAACGTTTTGACTATTTGGAACAACTGAGCATGCTGGCTACCCGGAAACGAAACAGTGTAGCAGGAATAACGAGGAACTCGAAACTCTTTAAAACAATCATCCAAGCCATTCAGCAGAAAAAAGGGGAAAATATTGTGTCACTGGACCTGCGTAAGATACCGGAAGCAGTGACCGATTTTTTCGTGATTTGCCAGGCCACCAGTACTACCCAGGTGAAAGCCATCAGCGATTTTGTGGAAGTACAGGTACAAAATGAATGCGGTGAAAAGCCGTTCCGCCACGAAGGACAGCAGGGAGCACAATGGATTATAATCGATTACGTTAATGTAGTCGTCCATGTAATGCATTCCGAAGCACGCAACTTTTACAAGCTGGAAGAGATGTGGAGCGACGCCCAGTTGGCAGAGCATGGTAGTTAGAAGCCCGTTAAATAGGGCTTTTCCGGTAAATATTTTGAACAAACATGCTCCAAAAGCATTTATTTAGTACGCTAGATTAAAAAAACCATGGCACAGGAAGATTTGAAACAGAACGATCGGTCCAATAGAACACGCCCCCAGGGCAGCGGTGATGAGCCGCCAAGACGCGGTCCCAGGTTCAGCATTTATTGGGTTTGGGCCGCCATCGCTGTCATATTGATAGGCTTTAATGTATTCAGTGGAAAGTTTACCCCCACCGCCGAGGAAACCAGCCAGCAGGCCTTTTATGATATGCTCTCCAAAGGCTACGTGGACAAAGTAGATATCATTTCCAATAAAAACCTGGTCAGGGTTACGTTAAACACTGCAGGCCAGAACAGCTCCGACTACCAGGCCATACTGAAAAAGAAAAGCAGCCCCAGCCCGGCCAATACCACGGGCCCGCATTACCAGTTTACCATTGGTAAGCCCGAAATCTTTGCCGACGACCTTCGCGATTTCTATAACAAGAACACCAACCTCAAGAAAATACCCATCCATTACGATACGGAAGGCGACTGGCTGGCGCCGGTAATACAATTCCTGCTGCCGCTGGTTATCGTGGTGCTGGTATGGGTGTTGCTCATGCGTAAAATGGGCAGTGGCGCCGGCGGCGGCGGCGGTCCGGGTGGCATCTTCAACATCGGTAAGTCAAGAGCTACCCTGTTTGATAAAGGAACAAGAGTTACCATCACCTTCAATGACGTGGCGGGCCTGGATGAAGCCAAGGTAGAGGTAATGGAAATAGTCGACTTTTTGAAGAATCCCAAAAAATACACGGCCCTCGGCGGTAAAATACCCAAGGGAGCCCTGCTGGTAGGTCCTCCCGGTACCGGTAAAACCCTGCTGGCCAAGGCCATGGCAGGTGAAGCGCAGGTACCCTTCTTCTCCATGAGCGGTTCCGATTTCGTGGAATTGTTTGTAGGCGTAGGCGCCAGCCGCGTACGCGACTTGTTTAAACAGGCCCGCGAAAAATCGCCCTGTATCATCTTCATCGATGAAATTGATGCCATTGGCCGCGCAAGGGGTAAGAACGCCATCATGAGCAATGATGAGCGCGAAAGCACCCTCAACCAGCTGCTGGTGGAAATGGACGGCTTCAGCGGCGAAACAGGCATTATTGTACTGGCCGCTACCAACCGTCCCGATGTACTGGATACGGCCTTGCTGCGCCCCGGCCGTTTTGACCGGCAGATTGAAATTGACCGTCCCGACCTCAAAGGCCGTGAAGCCATTTTCAAAGTGCACCTGAAACCCATCAAGATTTCTCAAACACTCGATATTTATAAACTGGCCGAGCAAACACCCGGTTTTGCGGGCGCCGATATTGCCAATGTATGTAATGAAGCGGCGCTGATTGCGGCCCGTAAAGGCAAAGACGCGGTAGACATGTCCGACTTCCAGGATGCCATTGACCGGGTTATTGGCGGGCTGGAAAAAAAGAACAAGATCATTTCTCCCGAAGAGAAAAAAATCATTGCCTACCATGAGGCCGGCCACGCTATCTGCGGCTGGTACCTGGAGCACGCATACCCCCTGCTGAAAGTAACCATTGTACCAAGAGGTACCGCGGCCCTGGGATATGCGCAATACACCCCCAAAGAACAATACCTGTACAATACCGACCAGCTGATGGACCAGATTTGTATGACCCTCGGCGGCCGGGCCAGTGAAAGCATTTTCTTTGGCAAAATATCTACCGGCGCGCAAAACGACTTACAGCAGATTACACGCACAGCTTATGCCATGGTAACCATCTACGGCATGAACGACCAGGTGGGTAATATCAGCTTCTACGACCCACAGGCGGAAAACGCGTTTACAAAACCGTATTCCGAAGAAACGTCCAAGATGATTGACCAGGAAGTAAGAAAACTGATTGACGAAGCCTACGAGCGCACCAAGAAACTGCTCAACGAGAAAAAAGTACAGGTAGAAAAACTGGCGGAAGCATTGCTGGAGCGGGAAGTATTGTTCCAGAGCGATGTGGAAACCCTGATTGGCAAACGGCCTTACGAAGAAAAGAAAGTACTGGATGTAGATAAGGAACATAAAGAACCGCACGCATCGGATGGAACCATCAGCGAAGGCGTTCCCCCGTACGACAGCGGTATTACCAACAGGGCTCATAATATAAGTGGCGACTAATACCATGAGTGTTTCTTCCTCCAAAGAATCGATTTTAAAAAAAATACGGAAGGCGTTGAGTACCTCAACGCCTCTTCCTTTTCCGCAAAGTGAAGGAAACAATTCGCTATACCAACCCTCGCAGCAGGAGCTGGAATTGCAGTTTGCAGAAGCCTTCACCCAATTGCAGGGCAAGTTTGCGTTTTGCCTGGACTACCAGGAGCTGGCCGCACAGCTATCGGCCCTGGTACGCGACAAGGGCTGGACAAAGATCTGGTGTTCCGAAACTGCCCTCCGCGAACAACTGGTTGCCCATTCCTTCAATTCCTTTTCAGCTACCGGGCTGGCTTCCTGCGATGCCAGCATTACCACCTGCGAAAGCCTGGTGGCAAGAACCGGTACCGTTGTACTCAGCTCCAATACCGAAAGCGGTCGCACCGTTAGCGTATACGCGCCGGTACATATTTGCATTGCGCATACCAGCCAGCTGGTATACGATGTAAAAGATGCGCTCCAGGCCATAAAAGAAAAATATGCCGGGCAGCTTCCCTCGCTAATCAGCTTTGCCAGCGGCCCCAGCCGTACCGCCGATATTGAAAAAACCCTGGTAGTGGGTGTGCACGGCCCCGGCGAAGTATATGTGTTCCTGGTAGACCAGTAATTTGCCCGATAGCTGTTATCTTTATACCATCATGCCAACCAGCTACCATCAACTATTTGTTTATGGCTCGCTTCGCAGGGATTCGGGGCACCCGGCCCATGAGCTGGTGAGCAATGATTTTGTGCTGCTCGGCCCGGCAAGGGTACAGGCAAAAGTGTACGACCTGGGCGAGTATCCCGGCGCGGTTCCTTCTACCGATGATAGTTTCATATCCGGCGAATTATACCGGCTGAAGGAAGGAGTAGATTTTGAAGCGGCCGCTACCCGGCTGGATGAATACGAAGGCGTAAACGAAACACCACCGCTGTTTACCCGGAGCCGGGTAAACGTATATACAGATGGCCTGGCAACCGATGCCTGGATATACTGGTACAACGGCGCTGTAGCAGGAAAGCCCTGGATTGCCTCGGGCGATGCGCTGCAGGGCATGGAGCGAAAAATAAGTTATAAAAGAAACAACAACTGATCAATACCCGGCATGCAAATACCCCCCGATAAAAAAATATATTTCATTTCAGATTTTCATTTGGGCGCCCCAGACTATGCTACCAGCCTGGAAAGGGAAAAAAAGATTGTACGCTTTCTCGATGAAGCAAAAAAAGATGCCGCCATTGTTTTTATTGTAGGCGACCTGTTTGATTTCTGGTACGAATATCGTACTGTTGTTCCCAAAGGCTATGTGCGTATACTGGGTAAAATGGCGGAACTGACCGATAGCGGCATACCGCTCCATTTTTTTGTGGGCAACCATGATATGTGGATGAAAGGCTATTTTGAAAAAGAGCTGAACATTCCTGTTTATTTTGAACCCAAAGCATTTGAGTTCAACGGTAAACAGTTTTTAATCGGCCATGGCGATGGTTTGGGGCCCGGCGACCATGGGTACAAGTTCATGCGTAAAATATTCCGCAATCCCTTTTGCCAGTGGCTGTTTGGCATATTGCCGCCGGCCGTGGGCGTGGGCTTTGCCAATTACCTGAGCCGGAGCAGCCGTGCGGTAACGGGCGAAAATGATGCGCAGTTTTTGGGCGAGGATAAGGAATGGCTGATCGTGTATTGCAAAGAAGTGCTGCAAAAAAAGCATTACGACTATTTCATTTTCGGTCACCGGCACCTGCCCATCGATTTTGCATTGAATGACAACAGCCGTTATATTAACCTGGGCGATTGGATAAAATACGACTCGTATGCCGTGTTTGAGGGGGATGGGCTGGCGTTGAAATATTATAAGCGTTAATCCGTTGTTCGTTGCCGGTTGTTCGTTGGCCGCGAACCCGGCCAACGAACAACCGGCAACAAACAACGATCACGATCATGAAGAAATACTTACTCATACTATTACTTCTACTGTCCATGGCCGGTGTCCTGGCCCAGGCAGATACCGCCATCAAGCTCCTGCGCGAAATACCGGGTGAGTACACCGATTTTACGGTAGATAACCTGGGCAATATCTTTTTGCTCGACAGGACCAACCAGCTCAAAAAACTATCGCCCGAAGGCGATTCCATTGCCGTATACAGCGATGCCACCAATTTTGGTACCTTATACTCCATCGATGCGTCTAACCCCATGAAGGTATTGCTGTATTACCGCGATTTTAATACCATCGTGGTGCTGGACCGCCTGCTCAATGCCCGCAATACCATCGACCTGCGCAAGCTGAATATCTTCCAGGCAAAAGCCATCTGCCAGTCGTTCGATAACGCGGCCTGGGTATACGATGAGGGCGAGGCAAAACTGAAACGGGTAGGCGACGACGGCAGCCTGGTTGACCAGACGGGCGACCTGCGCCTGCAGCTGGAAGAAGCGCCCACGCCCTCGGTCATGGAAGACAACGACCGGCTGGTGTACCTGTACGACAGCGCCCGCGGGCTGCTGGCCTTTGATTATTACGGCACGCTGAAAAGCAAAATAGCCTTCCTGGGCTGGCAGGATTTCCAGGTGGTGGGCAAGTACATCATTGGCCGTAAAGGCGCCCTGCTGGAACGCTACCAGCTTTCTACCCTCCAGATGCAGGAGCGCCTGCTGCCCGGCCTGCTCAACAATGTAACCAAGGTACGCTTTGCCATTGACCGCCTGTATTGCCTGCGCAATAACCGTTTGTACATTTATGCGCTTTAACGGGTAATTTTGTATCCTTTACGTAGTTATTATGACTGATTTTCTGCACCGGATTATATTGGATAATACTATTCTGAGCTACCTGGTTTGCTTCGGGACCATCTTTATTGCGGTTATCATCAAGCGCTTTCTTTCCCGGGTTATCGCCGGCGTGTTTTATCGCTTGCTTAAAAGAACGTCCTGGCAAATAGATGCGCAGGAGTTTAAGGGCCTTATGGTGGCGCCGCTGGAAAACTTTTTACTGGCGCTGATTACCGTTGCGGCATTGGAAAAGCTCACATATCCGTCGATGCTGGATTTTGATATTTTTAATGTCACCGCGCGCGGTATGCTGGCATCGCTGGGCCGCATGGCCATCATTGTATGCTTTACCTGGCTCCTGCTGCGCAGCATCGATTTTATAGCCATGCTGCTGGCGCAGAAAGCAGATATTACCCCCGGTGTGGCGCACAGCCAGTTGATCGTTTTCTTCAAAGACTTTTTTAAAGTCATCATCGGCATCGTAGGCATTTTATTGCTAATCCAGTTTTGCTTTCATAAAGACATATCGGCGTGGCTGGGCGGTGTAGGCATTGCCACGGCGGCCATTGCCCTGGCGGCAAAAGAAAGCCTGGAAAACCTGATAGCCTCTTTTATCATTTTTTTCGATAAGCCGTTTCATATCGGCGACCTGGTAAAGATCAATACCGTAACCGGCACCATTGAAAAAATAGGGCTGCGCAGCACGCGCATCCGCACCGACCAGAAGACCTATGTAACAGTGCCCAATAAACAAATGGTAGACAGCATCAGCGATAATCTTACCCTGCGTACGCAGCGCCGCGCCGACCTGGACCTCAGTATAAGCCTCGGCACCAGCGCCGCTCAATTGCAGCAACTTACCGATGGCATTAAAACCATCCTGCAGGCGCCCGCTATTGAAAACCGGGTTATTGTGCTGAATGATATTACAGCCTCCGCCTTTATGGTACATACGGAATATTATACCGCGCCCATACCCATAAAAGAGTTCAATGAATTAAAACAACGGGTAAACCTGGACGTGATAAAACTGCTGGAAGCCCTGCAGGTAGAACTGGCGGGGGTGAGCACGGAAGTGAGGTTGAAATCATAAACTCGCCTTTATCTCCAATAAAAACGATTTAATCTTTTGCAGCGATTCTATCATCGCAAACCGCTCATCGGCGTTCTTGTTTTTCTTTAAAAAATCCCTGGCGCCCTGTATGGTAAACTTACGGTGGCGCAGCAGGTGGTGTATCAACTGCAGGGTCTTGATATCTTCCGGGCGAAAATAGCGGTCGCCTTTCTTGTTTTTCCTGGTCTGGATAAACGATTCAAACTCATTGCTCCACATACGGATAAGCGAATGGTTGACATGAAACATTTCGGCTACCTGCCCGATGGAATAATATTGCTTTTGAAAAAGGACCTCGTTTTCGGGAATTTCAATTAAATCGGTGCCTGTATCGGGCTCCTTGAGCGACAAACGGCCCCGTTTGGCAGGTGGTTTTGGAACCAGCGGAGCGGGCTTGGGCTTGCGTCCGCGTTTTTTGGCCGGAGCAGCTTCTTCCGTTTTTACTTCCGCGGTGGTATCCGCAGTCTCAAAAGAAAAGGTGATTTGCTTCAGTTCTGCCATGATAATAAGGTGCAGCAAAGATACGGCCATATTTTAGGAAAGTTGGCAGTTGACGGTTGATAGTTGACGGGAAGAAATCGCGGCCACCGGAGAGCAGCCACCCTGTAAAAAATAAGATAACCCCGCCTTGAAACCCTGTCAACTATCAACCGTCAACTAATCAAAGCTCTGGTTACTTGACCCCGCCAGTTTCAGCAGCCGGTCAAACTGCTCGGGGGTAAGGTCGTTGTAGAAAAAGTACACCGGGTCTATATGCTGCCCGTTTTTATGCACTTCGTAGTGGCAGTGCGGCCCGGTAGATTTGCCCGTGCTGCCTACCCAGCCAATGATTTCGCCGCGCTTTACCACCTGCCCGGCATGCACTTTTACCCGCACCATGTGCCCATACAGGGTTTCATAGCCATAGCCGTGGTTAATGACCACGTGGTTGCCATAGCCGTTGGCGGTATTGCCGGCCACTTTCACGGTTCCGTTGGCCGTGGCATAAATAGGAGTGCCCTGGGGGGCGGCAAAGTCAAGCCCGGCATGCATTTTAACGGTTTTATATACAGGGTCTACCCGGTAGCCGAAACCGGAGGCTATGCGGCTCAGGTCTTTATTGCTCACCGGCTGGATGGCCGGCGTACAGGCCAGCAGGGTAGCCTTATCTTTAATGAAACCGGCTATTTCGTCGTACGATTTGTTTTGATACGCCACCCGGCGCGAAAGGTTGTTGAGCGTAGTGGCAATGGAGCCCGATAAATCGCCCTGGTCCATGCCCAGCACCAGCTGTATTTCTTTTTGTTTTTCCATGGCCTTGGCCCGGGCGCTGTCTGGTATGGGGTTGGCCTCAAAGATGGCCCGGTATACGTTGTTATCCCTTTTTTCCAGCTCGGCCATCTGCTGCTGCAGCTTCAGGGCCTGGTCTTTCAGCACTTCCAGGTTTTCGTTGGCAGTTTCGTACTGCTGGCGCAAAATCTTTTCTTTGGGAGAATCCACGTACTTAAAGGCTATCGATACAATAATGACCGATGCTACAATGGAAGAGGCCAGGAAGCCCAGCACGCGCAACAGGGTAACCCGGAGGGGCGTCTCCAGTTTTTCGTAGCGGAGCGTGTTGGTGTTGTAATAATATTTAATCTTTTTCATATCCCCTTATCTCCCGGAGGAAATGGTTTAACCGTTTCGGCCTTATCCCTACCTTTGCACCGCTTTTCCTGGCAGGAACAGTTGTACGGGTTCACAAAAAAAGTGATTGCTGCACGGTTCTTTCAAAGCCTTTAAAGGTATCAAATATAACCAGAAGACGGGCAACCACCAATCAAAGATTGTTCCGGTTTACCGGCCGGCGGCGGAAAATGGTCCGCCCGGCAATAAATAAATGAATTATGACATCCGCCAACATACGACAAACATTCCTGGATTTCTTTCAATCGAAAGGCCATACCATTGTGCCTTCCGCGCCCATTGTAGTAAAGAACGACCCCACCCTTTTGTTTACCAACGCGGGTATGAACCAGTTTAAGGACTATTTCCTGGGCAATAAAAAAGCTGCCCATGCCCGGGTGGCCGATACCCAAAAATGCCTGCGGGTGAGCGGCAAGCACAACGACCTGGAAGAAGTGGGGGTGGATACCTACCACCATACCATGTTTGAAATGCTGGGCAACTGGAGCTTTGGCGACCCCACCCGCCCCGAAGCCGGCTATTTTAAAAAAGAAGCCATTGAGTGGAGCTGGGAATTGCTTACCGGTATATTAAAACTGGACAAAGACCGGCTGTATGTAACCATCTTTGAAGGCGACGCCAAAGAACATTTACCTAAAGATGAAGAAGCCTTCAGCGAATGGAAAAAATGGATAGGGGAAGACCGTATTCTCCCGGGCAATAAAAAAGATAATTTCTGGGAGATGGGCGATACCGGCCCCTGCGGCCCCTGTACGGAAATACATGTGGACTGCCGCCCCGATGAAGAGCGTAAACAAATAAACGGCAAAACCCTGGTCAATAACGACCACCCTCAGGTGATTGAAATATGGAATAATGTATTCATCCAGTTTAACCGCCTGAAAGACGGGCGGCTGGAACCCCTGCCGGCCAAACACGTAGATACCGGTATGGGCTTTGAACGCCTGGTGCGGGTGCTGCAGGGAAAACAAAGTAATTACGATACCGATATTTTTACCGGCACCATAGCAGCAACCGCCGCAATAACCGGTAAACGCTATACCGGGGGCGACGATAAGCAAAGCGTGGCCTTTCGCGTTATTGCCGATCATATCCGCGCCATCAGCTTTACCATTGCCGACGGGCAGCTGCCGTCCAATACAGCCGCAGGCTATGTAATAAGAAGAATATTACGCCGTGCCGTGCGGTACTATTATTCTTATCTTGATTATAAACAGCCCTTGCTATTCCAACTGGTGCCCGTGCTGGCCAAACAGTTTGAACAGGTATTTCCCGAATTGCACCAACAGGCCGATTTTGTAACCCGCGTGGTGAAAGAAGAAGAAGAAGGCTTCCTGCGCACGCTCGACAAAGGGCTGAAAAGAATAGACGAAGTGATTACCGGCGCAAAAGCGGGTGTTATTGATGGTACTACCGCCTTTGAACTGTACGACACCTATGGCTTCCCGGTAGATCTTACCCGCCTCATTGCTATGGAAAACAAGCTGACGGTGGATGAAGCCGCATTTCAAAAAGAAATGCAGCAGCAAAAAGATCGCAGCCGTGCCGCTACCACCCTGGATACAGGCGACTGGCAGGTGCTGAATGATACAAAAGGTACCCAGTTTGTGGGCTACGACAGCCTCGAAACGGCTGCCGCCATCACCAAATACCGCCGGGTAACAACCAAAGGAAAGGAAAGCTACCAGCTGGTGCTCGATATTACGCCGTTTTACCCGGAAGGTGGCGGACAGGCCGGCGATACCGGCGAACTGGTATTTGCCAATGAAAGCATACAGGTAACCGATACCAAGAGGGAAAACGACCTGATTCTTCATTTTACAGAAGTACTCCCTGCAAACCCTGCGGCCCCGCTCCTGGCAAAAGTAGAAGTACAGGAACGCAGCGCCACGGCAGCCCATCATACGGCCACGCACCTGCTGCATGCTGCCCTGCGCAGGATATTAGGCACCCATGTGGCGCAAAAAGGAAGCCTGGTAAATGATGAGCACCTGCGGTTCGATTTCTCGCATTTCGCCAAAATGACCGGTGAAGAGATAACCGCCGTGGAAGCATTGGTCAATGAAAAAATCCGGGAAAATATCCCCGTGGTCATAAAACAGCTGCCCAAGGAAGAAGCCCTGGAACTGGGCGCTATGGCCCTTTTTGGCGAGAAATACGGCGATGTGGTGCGGGTGGTGATCATCGACCCCAATTATTCTGTAGAGCTTTGCGGCGGCACCCATGTGGGCGCTACCGGCCAGCTGGGCCTGTTTAAAATAACATCCGAATCGGCTGTAGCGGCCGGCGTACGCCGCCTAGAAGCCGTATGCGGCATTGCGGCGGAACATTATATTAACGAGCAGCTGGAGCAGTTGCAGCAGGTCAGGGAACAACTCAAACATCCCAAAGACCTGGTCAAAGCGCTGGGCGCCCTTTCGGAAGAAAACGCCGACCTTAAAAAGAAACTGGAGCATGCAGAAAACCGGATGCTGGTAGGCATCCGCAACGAGCTGCTGCACAAAGATGAAATCATTGATGGTATTACCTTTGTGGGCGATATTGTTACCGTTAGCAATGCCGATGCGCTCAAAAAGCTGTGCTTTGATCTTAAAAACCACCTCAATGATTACGTGGCGGTCATCTGCGCCAATATAGGGGGCAAACCCTTTGTGGCCGTTGGCATAGCCGATACCGTAGTGGCTGCCCGGGGGCTCGACGCCGGTAAAATTATTAAGGAACATATAGCCCCGCTTATAAAGGGCGGCGGCGGCGGACAAAAAAACCTGGCTACAGCAGGCGGCCAGGAGGCGGGCAATTTACAGGCGGTAATAGAAAAAGTAAAAACCCTTTTATAAATCGTCTTTTTTCATCTTATTGATTTCCCGTATCCAGCGAACGGCAATAATTACAACTACAAGGGCCAGGATGACACTGCCAATAAATACGAAATGTGCGCTGCTAATCAGTGCTAAGTGCATAAAAAGGTTGGTGGTTTAGAGACCTGCTAAGATGCAACGAACATTTGTATTGTGCAATACTACAAAGTGGGTAGTGTTAATACGACAAGGCCTGGGGAATTTAACATTTCCGAAAAGTTTCGTATATTGGGAAATCCCCGTATATTTGAACTACGAAACTAAACGTAGATATTATTTATCACTAAAATTTACTTGTTATGAAGCAATACTTCCTGAAGCTTTCCGCGGCTTCCCTGCTCCTGGGTTTGATAGCTGTAAACGCATCGGCGCAGGATGACAATGATATGAAATCAAGGAAAAAAACGGAACGGTCCGATCTTATTATTGTTAAAACCAATGACGGCAAAGACACAAAGGTGACCATTGAAGTAAAAGATGGTGAGGTAAAAGTAAATGGCAAGCCGTTGTCGGAATTCAAGGATGATAACGTGTCTATTACCAGGAGGAAGGCGTTTGACAACGTGGTTATCAACGGCGTGCCCGGCTCAAGATTCCGCAGTAGCAGCGCCTGGACCTATAATGGCGATGACCTGGCCGGGCTTGGTGCAATGAGTGGTGAGCCAAGGTCTTTCCTGGGTGTAACCACCGAAAAAGAAGGCGATGGCGCCCGGATTACCGATATTTCTGATGAAAGCGCAGCACAGAAAGCCGGGTTAAAAGAAGGGGATATCATTATCCGCATCAACGACCAGAAAGTAAACAGCCCCGAAGATTTAACCAAAGCCATCCATAAATACAAACCCGAAGAGAAAGTAACCGTAGTATTCAAACGCGATGGCAAGGAACAAAGCCAGTCCATCGTCCTGGGCAAAAGAACGGAATCCACACTTGCCTTCGCCCCCGGCCAGTTTAATATGAATATGGACAAGCTCCTTACCCAGCCGGGATATAGTTACAGCTTTGGCCCCACCCGCGGCAGACTGGGCATCAAAGCCCAGGAAACAGAGGATGGCAAAGGCCTTAAAGTACTGAGTGTAGAGGATGAATCGCCCGCCGACAATGCAGGCATTAAAGAAGACGATATCATTACCGAATTTGACGGCACCGAAGTAAATAACGTAGACAAGCTGCGCGAAGTGGCTGTTGCAGCAGCTGCCAAAGTATCGTTTAAAGTAAAGCTGATCCGCGACGGCAAACCGGAGGAAGTACAGGTTAAGATTCCCAAAAATCTGAAAACGACCAATCTTTAATCCCCCGCTTGCATAAATTAGCACAATGAGCCCCCCTGCCCCGCAGGAGGGCTTTTTTGTGGTAAAGCGGGGCGCTTTCGTTAAGGAAAATCAGGCGCGAAGCGGTATTTTTGCACCCCGGTGAGTTGCGTTGCAATACCGGTTGCAAAAAATGAGTAACTACGATAAATACGAAACCGTCATAGGCCTGGAAGTACACGCCCAGCTGCTTACCCAATCCAAGCTGTTTTGCGGCGACAGCGCTGCCTTTGGCGCTGCTCCCAATACACATATCAGCGAAATTACCCTGGCTTACCCGGGTACCCTGCCCCGCCTCAATAAACAGGCGGTGGAACTAGCCATCCGTTTGGGCCTGGCCTGCCACTGCGACATTGAACGGAAAAACTACTTTGCCCGCAAAAACTATTTTTATCCCGATTTGCCCAAGGGCTACCAGGTATCGCAGCATACCAGCCCTATCTGCAAAGGCGGCCGTATTACCATACGCACCGGCGCCGGAGAACGCAACGTACAGTTAAACCGCATTCACCTGGAAGAAGATGCCGGCAAAAGCCTGCACGACGTAGATGCTTTCAATACCTGCCTGGATTATAACCGTGCCGGCGTGCCCCTGGTGGAAATTGTGAGCGAGCCCGACCTCTTCAGCGCAGAAGAAGCAGCGGCTTACCTTACCGAACTGCGCAAGATGGTACGCTACCTCGATGTGTGCGACGGCAATATGGAAGAAGGCAGCCTGCGTTGCGACGCCAATGTATCGGTGCGTGTAAAAGGAGCCGCCGCCCTGGGCACCAAGGTAGAAGTAAAAAACCTCAACTCCATCCGCAACGTGCGCAAGGCCATTGAATACGAAGTAAAGCGGATGATAGACCTGCTGGAAACAGGAACATCTATACAACAGCAAACCCGCAGCTTCGACGCTACCAACGATACCACCTTTGCCCTGCGCAGCAAAGAGGAGGCGAACGATTACCGTTATTTTCCCGACCCCGATCTTCCTCCTTTTATTGTGAGCGACGAGCAGGTAAAAAAGATCCGGGCTTCCATGCCGCCCCTGCCGGAAGAGCTGGTAGAGCGGTATAAGCTGGAACTGGCATTAAGCGATTATGATGCACGGGTGCTTTGCGACGATAAGGAAACCATCCGTTATTTTGAAGCCCTTATTAAAACTACCACCCACTATAAAGCTGCTGCCAACTGGCTGCTGGGCCCCGTAAAATCCTGGCTCAACGAGCAATCGCTGGGCATCGATGCCTTTCCGCTGGCCCCCGAAACCATTGCTGCTATTATTAGCCTGGTAGAAGGCGGCCGCCTGAGTTTTTCCGTTGCTTCCTCCCGGCTGCTGCCAAAATTAATAGAAGAAAAAAGCGCTGATCCCATGGCGGTAGCAGAGCAGTTGAACCTGCTGCAGGATTCAGACGCCGGCGCCGTAGCCGCCTGGGTAGATGAAGTGCTGGCCAAAATGCCGGATAAGGTAGCCGAATACCGCAAGGGCAAAAAAGGATTAATAGGCTTATTTATGGGCGAGGTAAAAAAGATTTCACGGGGCAAAGCAGATCCCAAGGTTGCCACCCGATTATTAACCGATAAGCTGAATGCAAACGAATCATAGCTTTTAAATTAGTTCTATGCAAAGAAAATGGTACCGTATTGGAGGACTGCTGCTTGCTATAATGGCTACCGGCCTGGCTTGCAGCCACAAAACGCAGGGAAGCTTTGTGGTAAGGATTTCCTGGCACAATGCCGATAAACTGGGTGTTGGCACCGATCATCATACCGCTACACCCACTCCCGCCATTGTGCTGGAAGAGGTGCAGCTTGGCAAAGACCAGCACCCGGTATTGCTGGATTCGGCTGTTCTGAAAGACAGGCAGGGTACCGTGGTGCTAAAAGGCAACGGCCGCGAAGAAGGCATATACCAGGTAGTGGTGGAAAACGGCCCGCTGATGCTGCTGGTAAACGATGCAGATAAAATAGATATAGACATAGACCTGGCGCGCACCGATAATGCCTATACGGTAAGCGGTTCTGATGGCAGCAGCCAGTTGCAGGGTTTTATTACGGCCTACGATGAAAAAGCCGCTGTTATCAACCGGGTATTTACCGAAATGGACAGCCTCAAACAGTTTGGCGGCACCGATAGCCTGCTGATAGCTGCTACCAACCGCAAAAACAAAGCCATCGACGGTATCAATAGCTACCTGCAGGATTTTCTCGATAAATCGCGCGACCCCGCTGTAACGGTTTTTGCATTGGGAATTAGCACAAACTCGTTTCAGAAAGAAGATATGGATAAGGCATTGAGTGCGGCGTTGACCAGGTTTCCCACGCACAAGCCCCTGGCGCTATTGAAAACAAATTATGAAATGGAAACAGCCCGACGGGAAGCGGAAGTGGGTAAAATGGAGCAGCAGAACCAATGGACAGGAAAGCAGGCGCCCGAGCTGGCGCTTCCCTCTACCAACGGCAATACGGTTTCCATCAGTTCTTTTCGCGGCAAATACCTGCTGGTAGATTTCTGGGCCAGCTGGTGTGGCCCCTGCCGGCATGAAAACCCCAACGTGGTAAAAGCCTACAACCAGTTTAAAGATAAAAACTTTACCATCCTGGGCATATCGCTCGATAAAGACAAGGCAGACTGGCTAAAAGCCATCCAGGACGACCAGCTCACGTGGACGCATATCAGCGATTTGCAGATGTGGAACAGCAAGGCCGTGGAAATCTTTAATTTCCGCGCCATTCCTTATAATATACTGATAGATCCACAGGGTAAAGTAATTGGGGAAGATTTGCGGGGAGAGGAGCTGGAGGCGAAGCTCAGGGAAGTGTTGAAATAACTACAGCGTTGCCATGGAGGTATTGTAAAACCTGAACAGCTTTTCGTAGTCTTTACCTGAATTGCATTTTAACTTGTTTTGCTCAATAAAAAGCGCTACTTCTTTTTGCCGGTCGGGAAATAATGCCAGTATGGCGGTTCTCCCTTTTTCAAGGCGTTTAATTTTACCATCGGGAAGCAGCACACTATAGGCTTCTTTCCGTTCAAAAATGCGGGTAATGCTGGCAGAGCCATATTTCTTTTCATCCCGCCAGCTAATGGCAATACTTTTAAGCAGGGTTATTTTTCCGCTGCTAACTACCTGGTATACCCGGGTATCGGCAGCATTTATAGGAGTGCCATAGCTTGCCAGGGTAAGCTCTCCCAATTGGCCGTCTTCAAAAACATACTGGGTGAACTTTACTTGTTTTACCGGCATATCGGTGATCATTTCCCTGCCCTCGCGGTTCATGTATTGAATAATATGATCTGCTAAATTTATTTTTATTCGTACGTTGGTATATGCGGCCCCGTCTGGGGTGGTTATCTCTACTACCATATATTCCTCGTTAAAGTAAGGGCTCCCCTCAGCAGTATAATTAGTTTGCATAAACAGGGGCCTTCCATTGGCATCGTTCATAAACTGGAACGGGGCCTGGGCGCAAAGCGGTTGAAGCGCGTACAGGCAAATGGCTAAAAGCAGGATGGTCCTTAGCATGGCATGCTGGGTTTATTATTAAGATAATCAATTTTTGGTAAATATTGGCTGAGAGCAGATAAGCTATTGTAAAGCAAACCGCCTCAGCAACGAGGCGGTTTTATGTTAGTTAGGTAGGACTACTCACATTCAATGATTGTGCTGTTTATAAGATCTACGGTATAAATATCACAATAAGCATCAAAACTAGTGCTGGCTGAGGTTCCGGAAAAATGAGTCATATCGCAGGGGCTATAGAACTGGATTGTACCTGCAGTAAGAGAACTAAAATAATAAGTGACAGTAAAATGACCGCCGGTGAAATTATAAACATAAGGGAAAGTCGGATTGTCTATTGTAATGGTACTGGCTCCCGCCAATTGTATTACTAATTGACTAACGGGCATAGAGTAATAGTTACTGAATGTAATGTATGGCCCACAGTTATAGTTGGCCTTGTCTTTTGAAATGGATTTACCAGAGAAAAAGAGGGTAAAAACAATAAAAATGGCTGGAATGATTTTTTTTAGCATAAAGAAAGATTCGTTCTATACAATTTACAACAAACTAAGCGCAAGTGCCTATACTATTTCACTTCAATCAATGCAGCCAATTAAATAATAATATATTCAGATCCAAGGTAAGTCAATGAATAATAGGGAGAAAGGAAGAACTTTCTTTAACGAAAAAGGCTGTCTCAATACTAATTGAGACAGCCTTTACAAATATATATATTGACCCTTTCTTAATTATCGGTGCACAGGGTGTTGAGCGAAAGCTCCGACGAAGATATCGGCCATATATAGCCCACATCAGTAGATGCTTTTGCAGGAGCGGTTCCCTTGGCCGGAACTGTTTGCAATAATCGCATCAGGTCGCCGTTGCGCAGCCCTTCTCCCAGGAATTCAATCCTTCTTTCGGTTAAAATAGCAGTGATTAAATCGTTTGCCGTAGCAAAGCTGGCCACGGTAAACGTGGTAGCGGCATCCGAGCGGTGGCGAACTGCATTCAGCAAGGCAACTGCCTGCGGGTCAATCGTATTCGTCTTCCGGGCAATGGCTTCCGCCAGGTTCAGCATTACTTCAGCATACCGGATTACAGGAACATAATCCGTGTAGGGCGAAGCAACCGCGTATTTGGATAAATACCTGGTAGTAGTGCCGTAAATATAACCTCTTCTTGCATCGGAAGCCAGCCATCCTGCATTGGCAATAATGCCGTTGGGATTTAATGAATATTCAGCTGTGCCCACCGAGCTTTGCTGGTAATAGTAATACCCCAGTTGATTCTGCGTACCGGGATAATCGCCCGTAGTGGTGGTCATAGGCATAGACAATATCGATTCTGTAGAGGTATACGGGGTTTTAAACACCGTTGTAATATTGGGTTGCAATGAATCGGCTACGCCGGTAGCTGCTTTAAAAGGAGCAGCCGCGCTTACAATTTTATTGCCTTCCGTAATTGCATTGGTATAATCCTGCATGGTTAAATAAACCCTTGTTTTTAATGCAATGGCCGTATTGCGGTGTGCACGGGTAGTATTATTGTACGAGCTGCTGTACGACAATGGTAAACCTGTTTCGGCATCATTCAAATCGGCCAGTATTTGCGTGTACACCTGTGCCACGGTACTCCGCGCCAGCAGTGAAGAACCCGGTCCAACAATGGCGGTTAGCCGTAAAGGTACACCCGGTTTGGCCCCGCTGCCGTCTGCATAAGGCCTGGCATAATACTGCAGTAACGTGAAATAAGAAAGCGCCCGGAGAAGTTTTGCTTCTGCAATATAATTGGCGCCCAGGGAAGCTCCTACTACAGCAGTACCGGTTTTATTCATACCATCAATAAACACATTGCAGGCGTTGATGGTAGTATAGGAAGAAGCCCATAAGTTTACCACCGCCGTAGCGCTGTTGGTGGGGTTTTCATTCCATACATCAGAACCGGTTACGAGATTGCTCGTGAGGTTGATGAAGTCATCGGCTTTTATATCGCCATAAATAACAGCCCTGCCACCGTAAAAGTTCCCGGCTTTCAAATCGCTGTACAGGGAAAGCACCCCGCTCGAAATACGGGCTGCGGTAGAATAGGCGGATGCGTCTGAAATAGACGTTTGCGGCGTGGGGGTCAGTAACTCCCTTCTGCAGGAGCTGTGTACCAGTACACAGAGGCCCAGCGCCAGGATATAATATTTATTTTTTGTGTTCATTTTGTTCTCAGTTTAAATATTAGTAATCTTAAAACCCGACGTTAAGGCCAACGGTAATGGTTCTTCCGTTTGCAATTGTGTTCCTGTCCACACCCTGGCTTACGTTGCTACCACCGTTGGAAGAAACTTCGGGATCAGGACCGGGGTACTGGGTCCTGATAGCCAGATTCTGACCGCTTACATAAAACCGGGCCTTCGAGAGTTTCATACGCTCTAGTATTTTATCGGGAATATTATAAGATAACTGCAGGTTACGGAGTTTGATGAAATCTCCCTTATATACATTTATATCCAGCGGCATTGCAGAGCCGTTAGAAACGTTGTCGCCGTATACCGGCTTGGGGTATTTGCTGATGTCGCCGGCTTTTGTCCAATGATCCAGGATATCAGTGGCATTGTTCCAGTAACGTTGGTCGTGAAGACCCGCGCCTGATCCATAATAAATATAAAACCCCGCCTGGTAGGTGAGCAGCACATCCAGGTCAAAGCCTTTGTAATGGAAGGTATTGCTCCATCCGCCGTATTCCCTGGGTTGTGTGTTTTTATATAAAACGGCATCAGCCGCCTGTGTAATGGTGCTTCCACCTGTTACCGGGCTCACATATTTGGTTAAACCGTCGGCAGTGGTGGAATAGCTGAACTGGCCGGCCGGGGTATAGTTCTGGTAATACACTTTTGTGCCGGCAGAATTGACGAATATTCGCTTGCCGGTTCCGGGGTCAACGCCACCGGTGCGGATTACCCAAAGATAACCCAGTGAATAACCCGGCAATGTTTCATTAACCGTTTCCAGCGAAGAAGTAGATTGCTGGATCACCGATAATCCCGGTGCAAGCGACGTTACCTGGTTGGTGTTAAACGTTAAATTGAAGCTGCTGGTCCAGGTAAAATCCTTTGTGGCAACCGGTGTACCGCTCAGGGTAAGTTCAACCCCTTTGTTGTACATAGTGCCCACGTTCAGCGGCGGGTTGGAAGGTAAACCGGTAGAAGGCGCCTGGGGTACATTTAATATCAGGTTATTGATATCGTTTTTATACACGGCAACTTCGGCGTTTAATCTTTCTTTGAACATGCCAAAGCTAAGGCCAAAATCTGTTTTGGTGCTGGTTTCCCATTTCAGCAGCGGGTTACCCACGGAGGCAAAATAAAGGGTAGAGTTGCCGCCGTACAGGCCGGAAGCAAAAGTGGAATAAGGGCTGTAATCGCCAATACCGCCAATGTTTCCCACTTTACCATAACTGCCTCTTAATTTAAACGAGCTGAATACCCTGTTTAAACCGCTGTTTTCCCAGAATTTTTCCTGGGTAATTTCCCAGCCGGCAGAAGCGCCCCAGAAAAGGCCTTTTTTTTGACCCAGGGCAGAATATTCATCTTGGCGTAGGTTGCCAGACAAGAAATATCTTTTGTTGTAATTATATGTTAAGCGGCCGAAAGACGAAAGCAGGTAGTTTTCGCCATATACAGCACCGGCAGCGTTGTTAGTAGTAAAGCCCGCCTGGATGAGGTTATAAGCTGAGTCGGACAGGGTTTGGCGGTTAAGACCAAAGCCAAGCGATGTGCGTCTTTGCTGTTCGCTACCCACCAGTAACATTATATTGTGCTTTCCGGCAAACGAGTAATCGAATTGGGCCGTTGTGGTCCAGAGTGAACTTTTATACTTGCCGTAATTGCTCGTGGCATAGCCTCCATAGCTTTGTCCGTCGCCATGGTACGGATTCCAGAACAAATCATTATCCACCAGCAGGTAGTCGATACCGTATACCGTTTTCAATGTCATCCAGTTCAGCGGCTTAAGCTGGAAGTAAGCGTTGGATTGTATATGATTGATTTCATTGTTGGAACGGTTCAGGTCAAGTACAACCACCGGGTTATAAAAACCTACCTGGGTATTGGCCGCGGTAGCTGCCAGTACATTGTTCATAGGCCCAACATACGTTGGCCCGATATTGTAAGAGCCATCATTTTTATACGGAGCTACATTGGGAGCATTTACTTCACCAATACGTCCGAGACCGCCGGTATTGAATGCTTCACCACTCAAAGAACCCGAAGTGGTAGCTGCCAGGTTCTGTTCGTTGGAATAGGCTATTTTACCACCGATAGTGATTATTTTATTCACGCGACTGTCTACATTAAACAGGCCGTTGATACGCTTAAAATCATTTTTGCGTACAATACCCTGCTGCGAAGTATAGCCGGCCGAAAAATAATAGGTTGTATTATCGTTGCCGCCGGAAACATTGATGTTATTGCTGTGCGAAAAGCCCTGGCGATAGATATAGTCAAACCATTTGGTGTCTATCAGTTTACCGCTGGCATCTGTAGCTGTGGCAAAATGATAGGCAGCTGGTGTAGTGGGTACATTACTCAGTGCAAGATTTTTATAATCGGTGTATTGCTGTGCATTGAGCATGGTAGGCAGCCCGTAAACTTTGGTCCAGCCCACCCATGCATCATAACTTACTTTGGCCTTGCCCGATTTACCTTTTTTGGTGGTAATGAATACAACGCCGTTGGCGGCGCGGCTGCCATAAATAGCGGTGGCATCCGCATCTTTGGCGATATTAATGCTTTCAATATCGTTTGGATTGATGCTGGCCAGTGCATTGCCCGCAGAGTTGGTGGAGCTGAAATCGCCTGAAAAGGAGGGTACGCCATCAACTACTATCAGCGGATAAGAACTCAATGAAATAGAGTTGGTACCGCGAATCCTGAATATAGGCGGTGTATTTAATACGCCGTTGGGCACGGTTATCTGAACACCTGCCGCACGGCCCGCCAGTGCTGCTTCAAAACTTTGTACCGGCTTTTCAGCTATATCGGTGCCTTTTACAGATACTGAACTCCCGGTAAGCTCTTTCTTTCGCTGGGTGCCGTAGCCTACAACTACAACTTCCTGCAGGTTCTTTTCCGAAGACTGCATGGAAACGTTAATCACTCCCTTGTTCCCAATGGAGATTTCCATTTCTGCAAGTCCTACAGCAGTAATGACGAGGTTTTTTGCTGTGCCCGGAATGGAGAGGGAGTAAGTGCCGTCCGGTCGTGTAGTAGTTCCGAAATTAGTTCCTTTTACGAGGACCGATGCGTTGGGAACGGGATTCCCACCTACATCGGTAACCTTACCAATAATGGTGCGTTGCTGGGCGGATAGTTGCAGTGAAAGCAATACTATCCCCACCAGCAGAAGTAAACTTCTCATGTGTGTAGTTTAGTTTTAGTTACAAAAAAGTAAATCCAGTGAACTAGATAAATTTAAGACAGTTCTAATGCATAAAGGCTGCATTTATCCTTGATAAATACCTTTTATATAATCCCCCTATATCACTTGATAAGTTTATTTCAGAAAACGCATTAAAAAAACCCCATTTTATAGGGGCTTGAATATAGTTGATTAATTCTTAACTACTTATCTTGATTGCCTGGTTTCCGGTGGGTGGTGATCAATAAAGCCGGCAATAGTATCAGGTTGGTAAATGTGGCTGTGACCAGCGTCAGTGACGTAAGCCATCCCAGCGCCTTGGTGCCGCCAAAACCGCTGAAGCAGAATATGATAAAACCGGCAATCAGCACCAGCGAAGTATAAATAATGCTGATACCCGTGGTATGAATGGTGCCGATAACGAGCTCTTCCTGGCTGGCTGTACTGTTTTTCTGTTCCTGCTTGTAATTGACCAGGAAGCGGATGGTAATATCAATAGCAATACCCAGCGCCACGCTAAACACCAGCACGGTGCTTGGTTTCAGGGCTACCCCCGCCCAACCCATTATGCCCGCGGTAATGACCAGCGGGATCAGGTTGGGAATAAGCGAGCAGATTAGTATACGCAGCGAACGGAAAAGATACAGCATGCACAGGGAGATTAAAATAAAGGCATACACGATACTATCCTTCAACCCGTGAATAATAAACGCACTTCCTTCCAGGAACGTAACGCTGGTACCGGTAAACTCTACATGGTAGCGGCTGGTATCAAAAAGCTGGTCGGCCCGGCCCTGCAGCCGTTGCAGCAATTCCGGCAGCCGTTTGCTGCCGATATCGGCCATATTGATGCTGATGCGCGCTTTTTGATTGTTGCTGTCGATAAACGATTTCAGCAGTTTGGAAAAATTATTATTGCGTGAAGCAGAATCGGTTTTCGTTCTTAAATACGACGAAAGAAAAGGCAGGTCGTACATATTAGGCATGGCATAGTTATTACTGTCGCCATCGTAATAGGCCTGCCGGGCAAACTTCAATCCCTCCACCAGCGAAAGCGGCCGCGCCATTTCCGGTTGCGCTGCAATGTATTGCGATAATGAATCCATACGCTCATAGGTGGGCAGTGCGTATTTACGCAAACCGTTCTTTTGCCTGGTATCTACTACAATCTCCAGCGGCATCACCCCTTTAAAATTGGTTTCAAAAAACTTAAGATCGGTATACAGCTTATCTGTTTTGGGCAAATCATCCAGTATAAAACCTTCCGAACGCAGGTGAAAAATGCCGGCAATGGCAAGTCCGAGTATGATTACCGTGGTGGCATAAATCGTTTTGCGGTGATGGAGCGACCATAGCTCCAGCCTGTCCAGTATGGCCAGCAGCCATTTATTGTCCAGGTATTTGGTATGCCTTGCTTTTGGCGCCGGCAAATAACTCAGCACTGCCGGGATTAATATAATAGAAATAACAAAGAGGGCCATGATATTAATACCAGCCACTACGCCAAACTCGTTGAGCAGGGCGCTCCGGGTAAGTGCAAACACCGCAAAGCCGATAGCCGCCGCAATATTGCAAAACAGGGTTACCACACCCATTTTGCTGATCATTTGCACCAGGGCGGTCCGTTTATCGCCGGTTTCATTAAAACTGATATGGTATTTGTTTACAAAATACACGCAGTTGGGAATGCCAATGACCACTACCAGCGTGGGAATAAGGGCGTTCAGCAGGGTAATTTTATAATCAAACAGCTGCATGGTGCCCAGGCTCCATATAACACCAATAATTACTACCGTGAGCGACATGAGCATGGTAGCAACACTTCTGAAAAACAGGAGCAGGATAAGCGCCAGCAGCGTAACGGAACCTATCAGGAACCATTTCATTTCTGAAGCTACCCGCGTGGCAAGGCTGGTGCGTATCAGCGGCAGGCCGCTGTAGTGCAGTTCCAGCGAGTGCCGCGCGGCAAAGCTGTCGGCCGCGGCCAGGATATTGTTGACCACGCCCACCCTTGCCTTGGAATTAAGAATGTCTTTATTAATGCGCACCGCACTTAAATAGGTATGTGCGGCAGGGTTATACAACAGCCCCCGGTAAAAAGGAAGGCTTTGAAAGATAAGCGCACAACTGTCAATTGTTTTTTGAGAAGCAATAGCTGCCGTAAAAACCGGCCGCGCCTGCAGGCGACCGCCGGCGCTGTCTTTAACCAGGTTGAGCGCGCTGGTGGTGCTCAGCACGTCTTCCACCCCGCTTATTTGTTTAATGCGGCTGTTGAGCTGCCGGTAATCGTTAAAAAGGGTGTCGGCAAACAAATGATCCGTTTGCAAACCTATGGCCATCAGGTTGCCGTCTTCACCAAATTGCTTCCTGAACTCCTGGTAGCTCACGTATTTGGGATTGTCCGTAGGCACTGCCCGGGCAAAATCATAACTCAATTGTACTTTGGAAGCCTCCCAACCCATAAAACAGGTGGTGGCCAGCAGGAGGATCAGTAATACCAGGCGGTTTTTAAGGACGAATCTGGCGATAGGTTCCCACATAGAATGGAATATTTTTTAATCGTATAATGCTATAATCAGTGCGGTTACAAAGAAAGCTAATTTGACCGGTACCGGGAAGTAAATTTTACCGGCTTTCAGCCCCGCCCCGGGCCCCCGGCAGCAATATTAACAGGGCGTTTTAACGCGGCGAGTAATAACTTTGAAACCGGAAATGCGAAATCTACATTTAGTCATATTTATCCTGTCCCTGCTGCCGCCTCCCGGCGCCTTCGCTCAGCTACAGCCGGTAGGCCAGTGGCGCGAGCACCTTTCCTACAACCAGGCTACACGGGTGGTTACTACCAATACCGGCATTTTTTGTGCCACGCCCTGGTCGCTGTTCAGCGTGGATATAACCGATAACAGTATCGATCGTTTCAGCACCCTCAACGGTCTGCATGAAACCGGCGTACAAACCATTGCGTGGGACGGGCAGCTCAATAAGCTTGTTGTAGCCTATACCAACAGCGATATCGATATACTCGACGGCAATACGATCAATAACATCAGCGCTATTCTTCAAAAAGACATTGCCGGCGATAAAACCGTGTACAATATCTTTTGCAGCGGCGGCAATGCCTACCTGTCTGACGGCCTGGGCATTATTGTGCTGGACGAAACCAAATACGAAGTAAAAGACACCTGGGTAATAGGCAGTACCGGCAATAATGTAAAGGTGAGCGGGTTTACCACCGATGGTCTTTTCTTTTATGCCGCCACCACCGAAGGATTGAAAAAAGCCCCGGTCAGCGGCGTCAATCTATCCGATTACCGCAACTGGCAGAACCTGGCTGGCGCCAACGGCCTCTCTGCCGGTTCCTGCCAGGACGTGGTCAACCTGCAGGGCGCCGTAGTAGCGCAGCAATCCGATTCACTGTTTGTGCTTAGCGGCAGCCAGTGGAACCTGCTCTATACCTCCGCCTGGACCATCATCAATACCACGGTGTCGGCCAACCGCCTGCTGGTAAGCCAGCAGCAGGGCAGCAAGGCAAGGGTATTGGTCATAAATGGCAGCGGGGTAGTGGAGCAAACGATAGTACAGGATAATGTGCTGCTGGCCCCCCGGCAGGCCGTACTGCTGCAAAACCAGGTATGGGCCGCCGATGCCCTGTCGGGCCTGCTGCGTTTTGAGGGCGCTTCCATAGATCGCTACCAGCCCAATTCCCCGCTTTCCATTGCGTTGGGCGAAATGACCGTACGCAATGGCGTGGTATGGGTGGCTTCCGGCGCCGTTACCGATAGCTGGACCAATACCCTCACCAAAAACGGGCTTTACCGCTTTGGCGCAGAGCAATGGACCAATTACAATGCGGCATCCCTTCCCGCCTTCGACAGTTTGTATGATATCATTACCGTAGCTATAGACCCCTCCGATACGTCTGCCTGGGCCGGTTCTTTTGGCGGCGGCCTGCTGCACCTGCAAAGCGGCAACCGCTTACAGGTGTTTAAACAAAATTCCCCGCTTCCGCCTTCCTCTACCGATCCCGCCAAATACTATATTGCCGGTCTTGCCTTCGATAACGATAATAATCTTTGGGTAACCAGTTATGGCAGCAGCCGGCCCCTTTCGGTTAAAAAAACCGATGGCAGCTGGCGCTCATTTGCAGCACCCTACGTTATTCCCAACAACGCATTCTCACAGGTAGTAATAGACGATTACAATCAAAAATGGATCGTATGCCCGGGCGGCAACGGCCTGCTTTGTTTCAATCATGGTCAGACGGTAGATAACCCCGCCGATGATAAATGGAGGTTATACCAAACAGGGGTTGGCAGCGGCAACCTGCCCTCGGCCAATGTGCTGTGCATTGCCCGGGATAAAAACAGTTTTATCTGGGTGGGTACCGACAAGGGCATCGGCGTTATCCAGTGTGCGCAACAGGTATTTGATGCCGGCGGGTGCGATGCCGTTTTACCCATTGTACAGCAGGATAATTTTGCCGGCTACCTCTTCAGCGCCGAGCAGGTGCAATGTATTGCGGTAGATGGGGCCGACCGCAAATGGGTGGGCACCAAAAACGGCGTATGGCTGCTGGGCGCCGACGGGCAAAAAATCATTTACCGGTTTACCAGCGCCAACAGCCCGCTGCTCAACAACGATGTACGGAAAATAACCATTGACGGCGCCAGCGGCGAAGTATTCTTTGCTACACTGAGCGGTATTTGCTCGTTTCGCAGCACCGCCACCGAAGGCGGTGCAACCAACAGCAATGTGCTGGTGTTTCCCAATCCCGTGCCGCCGGGTTACAACGGCGCGATTGCCATCCGCGGGCTGGTAGACAATGCCGTGGTAAAAATTACAGAGCTCAACGGTCGGCTGGTATATGAAACAAGGGCGCTTGGCGGGCAGGCTACCTGGAACGGCAAAGATTATAACGGGCGCACTGCCGCCACCGGTGTATACCTGGTACTGGTAAGCGACGACAGCCGCCAGGAAAAAATAGCCACGAAAATTGTATTTATCGGTAAATAGACATCCATGGTTCACGCAACAAAAGGCATCGTTCTCCGCACCGTTAAATACGGTGAAACCAGCGTAATCGTGGCGGTATATACCGAACTGTTTGGCATCCAGTCTTACCTGGTCAACGGTGTACGTACTTCTTCAAAAAAGAACCCCGGCAAATCGGGCCTGTTCCAGCCCGCGGCCATTCTTGACCTGGAAGTATACCACAACGAACTCAAAAACCTGCAGCGCATCAAAGAATACAGGTGGAGCTATCTCTACCAGCATATTTTTTCCGATGTATTCCGCAATGCCGTGGCCCTGTTTATGGTGGAGCTGCTGCAAAAAACCCTTAAACAACCGGAAGCCAACAGCGATTTATTTCATTTTATTGAAGATGCCTTTGTACATCTTGACCAAAGCGGGCCGGCGGTAGTAGCCAATTTTCCCTTGTTCTTCGCCCTTCACCTGGCCACCCTTTTCGGTTTCCGGTTTGAAGACGAATACAAACCGGGAACGCCCTTTCTCGATTTGCAGGAAGGTATATTCGTGGAAGAGCAACCCATTCATCCGTATTTCCTCGGCGGCCAGTATAGCTTTATCACCTCGCAACTGTTAAGAACCATGCAGCCGCACGAACTGGCCCATATAAAATTAAACCACGAAACGCGCAACACCCTGCTGCACGCGTACGAAACGTTTTACAAACTTCATATTGCCGATTTCGGTGCGCTCAAAACCCTGCCGGTGCTGCAGGAAGTGCTATCGTAATGGCTAAATCCCTACATCAGCAATCAAATGATTCTCCTGCTGCCGGTAACCCTTCCTGCCTCATCCGTTTCCAGTACCGTAACTCCCGGCCGCTTGCCGGCTTCAAAGCTTCCCAAATCAGTATCCCACCGCAATGCTTCCGCGCCATTGATGGTAGCCCATTGCAGGATGCTGTCCAGCGGGATAGCCGGAAAATGCTGTTGCACCGCGCCTATTTCTTTGGCAATGCTCAGTTGCCAGTTGCTGCTGTAGCTGTCGGTACCCATCACCAGCTTACAGCCCTGTTCCATAAAACGCGGAATGGGAGGGGGCGTATTTTCAATATACAGGTTGGCATTGATACAAAGACAGTATACCAGCTGCAACCCGTTTTGGGCCGCATGCTGCCGCGCAAAAACAATGTCTTCCTCCGGCATATACGTGTTGTGGATAAGCAACAGCGTTTGCCCGCTGGTAAAATGCGGCAGGTACGATTGCAGGCTGCTTTTGCCCGTAACCGGGAATGGCGATTGCAGTACACCAAATATCTTATACAGGTTCAGGAAACCGCCTCCCCCGGTTTTATACAGCTCATCTTCTGCAGGGTGTTCCTGGTTATGAATGGAAATAACCTGCCCTGCCGTGGCTTCATTCAGCATACTGAACATGAGGGGACTGATGCTGTACGGCGCATGCGGCGTAAGCACGCTGCGATGGGGCGAGGCCAGTAGCGCCAGGTGTTCCTGCAATACCTGCTGGTAATGCCGCATGTTATCGGCTGCTTTGGCATCCGTAAAACTCAACACTTCAATAAAGTTTTGCCAGCGCATCCTGCTTTTTGCTTTCACGGTGATGGCATCTGTGGTATTGCAGATATCGCCTACGGCAGCAATACCGTTGCCATACATTTCCCGTTCGGCATTTTCTAAGGCCTGTTGTATCACTTCCGGTGCAAACCCCCGCTTGGTGACCACGGTGCATAAAAAATCGATTAAACCCGTATGCGGCGGGATCACATCTTTTAAATGGCTTAGTTCAATATGGCAATGGCAGTTGATAAGCCCGGGGCTTAATATGCCTGCCACCCGCTCAATGCCTTCTCCCGCTTCCTGCAGCGGCACAATAGCCTCAACCCGGCCGTCATCATCCGTTACCAGTACGTCGTCCTGCCCGCGAAACCGGCGCCCGTCAAACAATTTATCCGCCCTGAATTTTTGGTATGCCATGCTGTACTAAAAATAGTTGAGCGGCAAAGATAAATGAGAAGAGGGTCGTACATTCATCCCCTAATTGTTTTTACATGAGAAAACTATCCCTGCTACTTGCATTTGCATTGGCCGTACTATCACTGGCCGCACAGAAAAAAAGCCTTAGTTATGACCAGGCCTTTAAAAATGCTCCTTCCGGCATCGTAAAAGGATTGCCGCCCGACGGCCATTGGATCGACGATACGCATTATGTAGATGAAAGCGGCAGCGGCGGCGCACAGTTGGTGGAAGTAAAAACAGGTAAAGCCGTTCCTTATACGCCCCCGGTACCAATGATAAATACTCAGCCCCAGGCCCCGGCTGATGCACGTAATGCTACCGCTTCACCCGATGGCAAATGGATAGCCTACAGCAAAAAAGACAATAACCTGTACCTGCAGGATGCAGCTTCAAAAAAAGAAATACAACTAACCACAGACGGTAGTGAAACCGTGCTCAACGGCTACGCTTCCTGGGTATATTATGAAGAAATACTGGGCCGCGCCTCGCGCTACCGCGCCTTCTGGTGGAGCCCCGACAGCCGGCGGCTGGCCTTTATGCGTTTTGATGAAGCGCAGGTGCCGGTATTCCCCATTTACTGGGCCGACGGGCAGCATGGCCGGCTCGAAAACCAGCGCTATCCCAAGGCCGGCGATAAAAACCCCGGAGTAAAAATTGGCATCGTGGGCGTGGAAAACACAAAAACCGTATGGGCCGATTTTAATGCGGCCGACGACCAGTATTTTGGCAAACTCTACTGGACACCCTCCGGCCAGCTTTGGGTGCAATGGATGAACCGCGGGCAGGATAACCTCAAAATCTATACTATCGACCTGGCCGGCGGCGCCAAAGCCGAACTGTACGACGAAAAACAGGCCACCTGGATTGACCTGGACGACGACGACCGCATCGAATTTTTGGAAAGCGGCAAAGGGTTTATCCTTAAAAGCGATAAAACCGGCTGGCGGCACATGTATCTCTATGATATGAGCGGCAAACTGCTTAACCCTATTACGCAGGGCGATTTTACGGTAGGCGATAGTTATAAAATTGACGAAAAAGCAAAACTGGTCTACTTTAAAGCCCGTAAGGAAAACTCTGCCCGCTGGGATCTTTATTCGGCCAGCCTCGACGGCAAAAAACTTACCCGTCTTTCTACCGGCAGCTACTCCTGGAATGGCATGGCGATATCGCCCAACAACAGCTATTTTATCAGCACTTATTCCAATATTGCCACGCCTTCCACCCAGGTAGTAATGGATATGAAGGGCAATATCATCCGCGAAAGCGGCAGTATAAAAGGCGCTTCGTTCGATGCCTATGCGCTTCCCAGGAAAGAGCTGGTCCGCGTAAAATCGGACGACGGGCTGTTTGACCTGCCCGTGCTGATTACGTATCCCGTTAATTTTGATCCCAACAAAAAATATCCCGTGCTGGTAAACATCTACGGCGGCCCCAATGCCGGCACTGTGTACGACCAATGGCGGTTGACCCCCGCCGAAGTATGGTGGGCGCAGGAAGGCCTGGTGCAGGTGGCGTTCGACAACCGCAGCAGCGGGCATTTTGGCAAAAAGGGAATGAATTATATCTACCGCCAGCTTGGTAAATGTGAAATAGAAGATTTTATGACCTGCGGCCGCTGGCTGAAAAAGCAATCCTGGGTCAGCAACAACAAACTTTGCATTACCGGCGGCAGCTTTGGCGGTTATATGACCTGTATGGCTCTTACCTATGGGGCGGATGTATTCGATTATGGTGTTGCTAATTCATCGGTTACCGACTGGCAGCTGTACGACACGCATTATACCGAGCGCTATATGGGATTACCGTCAGAAAACAAAGACGGTTATAAGAAAACCGCCGTGCTTACCTACGCCGATAAATACAAGGGCCTGCTGCGTATTATTCACGGTACATCGGATGATAACGTGCACATGCAAAACAGCCTGCAGTTCATCAACAAGCTGGAAGACATGAAAAAGCATTTTGAGCTGATGATCTACCCGGGCGAACGTCACGGCATTACCGGCGCCAAAGGCCTGCACAACCGCACAGAAGCCGCGGCTTTTTATTATAAATACCTGCTGAATAAGGAAATGCCGGAAGATTTCTGGAAATAATGCGCCTTCGGCGCCGGGTTTAAAGAAGTTTGGCGCACAGAGGGGAAAGAGAAAAAGAGATTTTTGCGCGGCAATTCCCGTTACCTCTTTTTCTCTTTCCCCTCTGTGCGCCAAAAAATTCTCCCGAAGTATTCTTTTGCCGCCTCTCCCGGGTCATCCCGCATGATACTAAGGTGATACTAAGGTGATACTAAGGTGATGGTAGCATCAAATAGCGTTAAAACTAAAAAATGGGGGGTAGGTAATAGGACAAAAAAGCCTGCCGCCAAGGCACAACAAAAAAGGCCAGGGCGCAGCGGCCTGACCTATATAAAAAAATTACGCTAAGTTATTTATTCATCATCTGCTTGGCCTCAATGCTGAGGGTGGCATGAGGAACGGCTCTTAGCCTTGCCTTATCGATAAGCTTGCCGGTTACGCGGCAGATGCCATAGGTCTTGTTCTCTATGCGCATCAACGCTTTTTCCAGGTGATCGATAAAGGTAATCTGGCGGCTGGCCATCTGGCTCAGCTGCTCACGCTCCATGCTCATACTGCCATCTTCCATCGTCATGTAACGGGCGTCGTCATTGTCGCCACCCATTTCATCACGCCGGGTAATCAGGCCCTGCAGGTATGCCAGCTCTTTCTTGGCGGCATCTAATTTCTTAACGATGATTTCTTTAAACTCTACTAATTCGGCGTCGCTGTATCTCATAGTTGGCCCGGATGGTTGTTCAATTGGTTGATCTAATACTGATTTGGTAAAATCAGGGTGATATTTACGAACTGTTTTTGTTTTTATTTCAGGCAGCACCACCTTGGTGGGTTTTACCGGTGCAGGCGATTTTTTAGGAACCGGCGGCGGCGTATTGGTAACCGGCTTAAATACCGGTTTGGGTGGTACATAAGGTTTGTTAGACACTATGGGGGCCGGCGCAGGCGCCGGCTTAACGGGTTCCGCTTTTTTTGCAGGCAAAATCTTAGATACCGGTTTCTTCAACCCTTCCTTGATTACCGTGGGCTTCACGGCTTTCTTCTCTACCGGTTTGGGGGCTGCCTTTTTGGGAGCTGCAGGTTTGGGAGCAGGCTTTTTAACGACCGCCTTTTTGGCAGGCGCCGCTTTTCCCGCCTTCGGCGGGGCAGGTTTAGCAGGGGCTTTTTTGGCCGGCTTAGCTGCTTTCTTCTTAACTGCCATACTGTTTATACATTTTTGGTCACAAACACTTTCAGCGGAATGTCATTTACTTCAATTTCAGTGCCATCGCTGATTTCAGGCACTAATTCCAGCCTATCTGCCAGAATTTCGGCGCAAATATAGGTATTATACTTGTTGACAGATGTTGCCAGTTCTTTGCTCTGTGTCAATTGTACCAGAATCCTGTCAGTTAATTCATACCCATTGTCTTTGCGAATTTTCTGGATACGGTTCACCAGTTCGCGGGCATTTCCCTCTTCAACCAGTTCGGGAGTAATTGTTACATCAAGGGCTACGGTCAGGCTACCTTTATTGGCTACGATCCAGCCGGGAATGTCTTCACTTGTTATATCTACATCGGTAACCTGTAATATTACGGGTTCGTTTTCAATCAGCAAAGAATAACTGCCGTCTTTTTCCAACTTTGCAATATCTTCCTGTCCAAACCCTGCCAGCACTGCCGCCACCGCCTTCATCTTCGGCCCCAGTTTTTTGCCCAGGGCTACATAATTGGGCTTGATTTTCTTGCTGATAAAACTGTTGTCTGCGCCCAGGTACTCTATTTCTTTTACGTTTACTTCTGCCCGCACCAGGTCGGCTACTTTTTCCAGCTGCCCTTTGATGCGGCTGTCCTGCACGGGTATCAGCACTTTTTGCAGGGGCTGACGCACCTTAATGTTCACCTTCTTGCGCAGGCTCAGCACCAGCGAAGAAGCGTCCTGCGCCAGTTGCATCCGTTCTTCCAGCAGGGTGTCTATAGCCTGTTCATTTGCTTCGGGGTAAGCAGCGTGGTGTACCGATTCGGCCGCCAGCCTGCCGCTCACGGCATTGAGGTTACGGAAAATGGCATCGCTGAAAAACGGCGATACCGGCGCCATCAGGCGGGTCACCGTTTCGAGGCATTCATATAGCGTCTGGTAGGCAGATATCTTGTCCTGCTCGTATTCGCCCTTCCAGAACCGGCGCCGGCAAAGCCGCACATACCAGTTGCTCAGGTGCTCGTCTACAAAATCTTCCACCAGGCGGCCGGCAGCCGTGGGCTCATAATCGTCCAGGTGCGCAGTCACGTTTTTAACCAGTGTATTCAGCGACGACAATATCCAGCGGTCTATTTCCGGGCGCTCCGCCAGCGGTATATAGGTTTCTTTAAAGGCAAAACCGTCTACATTGGCATAGAGGGCAAAAAACTGGTAGGTATTATATAAGGTGCCGAAAAACTTGCGCTGTATTTCTTTGATGCCATCCAGGTCAAACTTCAGGTTGTCCCAGGGCGAGGCATTGGTAACCAGGTACCAGCGGGTAGCATCGGCGCCAAACTGCTCGATGGTTTTAAACGGGTCTACCACGTTGCCCAGGCGCTTGCTCATTTTATTGCCGTTCTTGTCCAGCACCAGCCCGTTGGATACACAGGTTTTATACGCCACACTGTCAAACAGCATCACGGCCAGCGCATGCAGGGTATAAAACCAGCCGCGGGTCTGGTCAACGCCTTCGGCGATGAAATCGGCGGGGAAGCTTTTTTCAAATACGTCCTTATTCTCAAACGGGAAATGCCATTGCGCATAGGGCATGGCTCCGCTGTCGAACCATACGTCTATCAGGTCGGGAATGCGCTTCATGGGTTTGCCCAGTGCGCTTACCAGTACAATTTCATCTACATAAGGCTTGTGCAGGTCCAGGATACCGTTGTGGAAGTAGTTTTTATTGGTGTCGCCGCCCAGGATTTCGGCTGCCTTTCTTATTTCTTCGTTCAGCTCCTGGATGGAACCGATGCATTTTTCTTCCGCCCCGTCCTCTGTGCGCCAGATAGGCAGGGGAGTGCCCCAGAACCGGCTGCGGCTCAGGTTCCAGTCCACCATATTCTCCAGCCAGTTGCCAAAACGGCCTTCGCCGGTAGAAGCGGGCTTCCAGTTGATGGTTTTATTCAATTCCACCATCCGGTCTTTTACCGCCGTGGTTTTGATAAACCAGGCATCCAGCGGGTAATACAATACCGGTTTATCGGTGCGCCAGCAATGGGGGTAGTTGTGCTCGTATTTTTCTATTTTAAAGGCGCGGTTCTCCTTCTTGAGTTTTACGCAGATGTCCACGTTCACGTCCACGTAGCTGGGGTCGTCTTTGTAATTCTTTACATAGCGGTTGCTGAACTCACCCAGCCCGTCTACAAACTTACCCTGCTTGTCTACCATGGTAAGAATGCCGATGCCGTACTTTTTGCCTGCCTTATAGTCATCCGCGCCAAAAGCCGGGGCAGTATGCACAATGCCGGTACCATCTTCGGTGGTCACAAAGTCGCCGATAATAACGCGAAAAGGATCGGCTCCCGGTGTTTCCGCTTTAACCACTTCGGGCGAGTTGGCGCTAAAGGGCAGCAATTGCTCATAGCGGCATTCTTCCAGCTGTTTTCCTTTAAACTCCGCCAATATTTTCCAGGGCACCAGCTTATCGCCTTCCTTATAAACCTCCAGCGGCTCGTTTTCGCCTTCTGCCTTAAAGTATTTGTGTATCAATGCTTTGGCCAACACCACATTTACCGGCAGGTGCGTATAGGGATTAAACGATTGTACCAGCGCATAATCAATGGCGGCGCCTACGGTCAGCCCGAGGTTGGAGGGCAGGGTCCAGGGGGTAGTGGTCCAGGCCAGGAAGAAGACCTCTTCGCTCGTAGCTCGCAGCTCATGGCTCGCAGCTGTCTTAAACAGGAACTCCGATTTTTCATTCCTCACCGCCTTAAACATGGCCACGGCCGATGTATCTTTTACCAGCTTATAGGTGCCGGGCTGGTTCAGCTCATGCGAGCTCAGGCCGGTGCCGGCTGCCGGCGAATAGGGCTGGATGCTTACGCTTTCATATAATAAACGTTTGGAGTACAATTCTTTAAGTATCCACCACAACGTTTCTATATAATTGTTTTCAAACGTGATGTAGGGGTGTTGCAGGTCAACCCAGTAGCCCATTTTACGGGTTACGTCATCCCATTTGTCTTTATAGCGCATCACGGCTTCGCGGCACTTCTTATTATACTCTTCTACCGATATCTTTTTGCCGATATCTTCCTTGGTAATGCCCAGCTCTTTTTCCACGCCCAGCTCAATGGGCAGGCCATGGGTATCCCAGCCGCCCTTACGTTTTACCTGGAAGCCCTTCATAGTTTTGTACCGGCATACCAAATCCTTCAGCGTACGGCTTATAACGTGGTGAATACCAGGCATTCCGTTGGCACTGGGGGGGCCTTCATAAAATACAAAAGGAGTGGCCCCTTCTCCCAGGTCCACACTTTTTTCAAATGCATGCTCTGCGTCCCATTTGGCCAGTATTTCCTGCTCAAGGGATGGGAGGTTTAAACCGGTAAATTCTCTGTATCTGGATGTCATAATAAATATAATGCGCTAAAAATCGGTAAAATCGGTAGGGTACCGGGTTCTAATGGTCGGCAAAGTTACGGGAAAACTCATCGTGGCGGAAGGGGCGCCCTTCAACAGGCTCAGGACAACGCTTTCGGCGCTTTCTCTTGCAATATTTTTACCACGGAGGACACAAAGATTTTTTCACAGAGGTCACAAAGCGTTTGCTTAGAAAAAGGCTTTTGCGAAACCTACCTTTTAAGGAGGCACAAAGGGTTTGCTGCGCAAATTGCCGGGCCTGCGCCGCAGGGGCACCTTTGTGCCCCTTAAAAGGAAAATGGAGAACAGGCCTTTGTGCCCTCTGTGAAAAAATCTTTGTGTCCTCCGTGGTAAAATCCGGGTGCCGAAGGCACCCATTGCTACATGCTTATGCTTAATACATCTTAAAAGAACATTAAAAACCCCTTTTCTTTCAGCCACTTACCCGTACTTATCCACATTTTTTGGCTTTGGCATAATTTCTGAAAGTTTACTGGCAGACTAGCGAATCCAATTTCTACGAACTTCGGCTGACCTTGTAAATACGGTGATGGTAACGTAAAAGAACCATCATTAAATACGGGGTGTTTTTACCAGGGTTTTGTAAATGAATTGAACTAATTTGACCTCATTATAAGTCTTTTCTACGGTTTAGGGTTTAGGGGTTAAAAGGGGAGTATTCCTACTCCCCTTCCTTTTAAAATTGATTCAATTCGTGCCTCCCGTTTTTAATCTCTGATTGCCTTTGCAAAGACCTTGACGAAAAATAGTTTCTGTTATATCCAATGTTTACGATAGAACCGGGTTCGGAAAGAATTATTTCTGTAACCATACGCATAAAAAAGCCTTTCGTTGTTCCGGAAGGTTTTTTTTATTTCTTCCGTGTCCGCACCATCTTATAAATCCGCACCGCGCTCATCAGCACAATAATAAACAGCACCAGCCCGCCTACACCCCATACCAGGCTCATACCGTCTTTTACCACCGCCAGCATAACAATGGCCACCAGGAAAATTGTGGCCACCTCGTTCCAGAGGCGCAATTGCTGGGAGGAATACTTAAATAGGCCCCGCTGCTGCTGGCGTATGATAACATGGAGTGAAAAATGATAGCCATAAAGACCGGCTACAAAAAACAGCTTTATCAGCAGCCAGGTGGGCAGAACGCCCAAAAGCGTCCATTCCGTAACGCCCAACACCAGGGTGAGTATGGCAGCCGGCCAGGTAATGGCATACCACAGCCGTTTTATCATAATGCCAAACTGCTCCCTTAATACCTGCCGGGCCGCTTCCGGCTTTTCGCCGGCTTCGGTATTGTAAACCAGCAACCTGGGCATATAAAACAGGCCGGCAAACCAGGCAACGACAAAAATGACGTGCGTGGCCTTAATATAATTGTACATAAGGCGAAATTATTGAATTGAGCGTAAGATTTTCCGCCGTTGGCATATTTTACCGGGGGCTGACATTTCGTATAAAAGGCCTTTTTTGCGGTCTGTAGATGAAAAATTACGGGTCAAAAAAATAAAATTGACTATGTACTGCAAAATTCTTAATATTATATACGGGTATCCGTGTACCAGTCCTTTCCTATCATCTCATAGCCCTTTTTAGTAGCGTAAGTGTTTTTTATTAAAATCCCGGGGATAAATATGTACTCCGGGGATCATTTATCTTGAAACAAACGCTATATGAAAAGAGTGTCTATTATGATCGTAGACGATCATATGCTTATCCGGCAAACCTGGAGTTTTTTACTCAGTAAAAACGAGAATTTTGATGTAGTGGCCGAAACCGGCGATGGTGAGGAAGCCATCGAAATGGCGCGCGAAAAACGTCCCGATGTCATCCTGCTGGATATTAAAATGAGGCCCATGAGCGGTTTTGATGTACTTAAAATGATCCGCAAATTTTCCCCCGGTTCAAAAGTAATCGGTGTATCGATGCACTCCCAGCCGGCTTATGCCAAGAAAATGCTTCGCATGGGCGCCAAAGGCTACGTTAGCAAAAACTCTCCCCACCTGGAAATGATAGAAGCCATTACAGAAGTAAGTAAGGGAAATACCTTCGTTTGCCAGGAAGTGAAAAATATTCTTTCCGACCAGGTTTTAAACGAAGATCATATCGACCCCGATATCAATTCGCTTTCCGAACGTGAAATACAGATTATCCGCTTTCTCAAAGAAGGACTATCGTCCAAAGAAATTGCCGTGGAACTGAGTATTTCCTTTAAAACCGTGGAAGTACACCGGCATAATATCCTGAGTAAGCTAAAACTGAAAAATACCGTTTCACTCATCAATTTTATTAACTCCCAGGCCTCCGATCTGTAATAACAGGCCGCTGTATTAATTTTTTTCGAATACTACAAACAGGGTATTGGATATTGTTTTAAAGTGAGTAATTTTATTACCCCCTATTGAAACGTTTCCTCTATTATCCCGTTCTATCATGTGTTGCCCTCACCTTCTCCTCTGTAGCTTGCCCTGAGTTGTAGCTTGCCCCTGAACATCTGTGCCGTATGTACACCCCTGGCAAAAAGGCCCTGAACATGGAATGAATTAACCGTAACCGGCAGTACTGCTGCCGCAAGGGATCTTTTTTCTTCACTTCTAAATTTATAATTATGCCAACAACAAACAAGCCTTCCTCAAACGGCAACGGCCGGTCTTCCCAGCAGGTGGAATTAAAAGGCAGCCTGCGCCAGGTACCCCCCGGCAAAAAACTGGGCGCGCTGAACACCGGCGAAATAATAGAAGTAACTGTGCGCCTGCGCCGGAAAAACGCTATTGAAGACTATGTAAAAAAACTGGATAAAGGCAACGACACCCTTTCGCTGGAAGAGTTCGATAAAAAATTCGGGGCTTCCGAAAAAGACATTGCCCTGGTGGAAGCCTATGCGCATGAACATGATCTTACGGTAGTTAACTCGTCCATATCCCGCAGAAGCGTGGTGCTGAAAGGTTCCGTGCAGCAGTTTTCCAACGCCTTTGGCGTATACCTGGCCAGTTACCAGCATGAAAGCGGGCAGGTATTCCGCGGCAGGACAGGGAGCATTAAAATACCTGCTGAACTGGACGGTGTGATAGAAGGTGTGTTTGGGCTGGACAACCGCCCGCAGGCGCGCCCCATGTTCCGCATCCGCCAGCAGGACGGCCACCTGCTGCAGCCCAATGCCGCCAATATTTCGTACAATCCCAACGATGTGGCCCGCACCTACAATTATCCCACCGGTGTAGATGGTACCGGCCAGTGCATTGCCTTAATAGAACTGGGCGGCGGCTACCGGGCAAAAGATATGAAGGCCTATTTTGCCTCCCTGGGCCTGCACATGCCCAGTATTAAATCGGTATCGGTAGACGGTGCACATAATAGCCCGTCTACACCCGACAGTGATGATGGTGAAGTAGTGCTCGATATCCAGGTAGCCGGTGCCGTGGCCCCGGGTGCTAAAATTGTAGCGTATTTTGCTCCCAATACCGATAAGGGTTTTCTCGATGCCATCACTACCGCCCTGCACGATAAAACCAACCGCCCCTCCGTTATTTCCATCAGCTGGGGCGCTTCCGAATCCAACTGGAGCCAGCAGGCCATGCAGAACTACAATCAAACCTTTATGTCGGCCGCCGCGCTGGGCGTTACCATTACGGTTGCCGCGGGCGATAATGGTTCGTCCGACCGCGTTACTGACGGAAAAGCGCATGTGGATTTCCCCGCCAGCAGTCCCTATGTACTGGCCTGCGGCGGAACAAGGCTGACCACCAATGATGAAACCGTATGGAATGATGGCAATGGCTGGGCCACCGGTGGCGGTATCAGCGATGTGTTTGCCATACCCGATTACCAGCAGCCGCTATCCTCCTCACTCGTGTCTGTCAATCCCGCGCATAATAAGGGCAGGGGCGTACCCGATATTGCCGCCAATGCCGATTCTGAAACAGGATATAAGGTATTGGTAGATGGCGAATGGAGCATCATTGGCGGCACCAGCGCCGTAGCCCCGCTGATGGCAGGCCTGTTTGCGCTGGCCAATCAAAAGAACAATCATAAAGCCGGTTTTGCCAATCCCAAACTGTACAGCGCCAAACCAAACCTGTTTAAAGACATTACACAGGGTAATAATAAAACAGCCCAGGCAGGCGGCTACAATGCCGCAAAAGGCTGGGATGCCTGTACAGGGCTGGGTGTGCCGCTGGGTGATGTAGTACAGGCATTATAATTAAACGGCGCCTTCGGCGCAGTGCAAAAGCAAACAAAGAGATCAAAAGAGATAAAGAGGAAAAAGAGTTTTGCGCGGCAGAAATTTGGCGCACAGAGCCATAGGAGAAAAAGAGATTTACGCGACCCCCTCTTTTTCTCCTTTGATCTCTTAGCCCCATCTACGAAGCTCTTAGTAAATTAATTGTTAAACTCTGCCAGCAGGCTATCAACTTTCTCCGGTGTGGGTTAAATTGGTGTTGTACACAGGTAAACCGCCTTAACAGTACAGATCATGAACACAAGACAAGTTGTGATTGGTTTGCTAATCGCCATTTTAACCACCCTTATTGTCTTTTTTGGCCTTACCCGCCTGGCCGGGAGCAACAAGCGGCATAGCCCGCTAAGGCAGTCCAATGCCATGCCTGTTGTTTATACCGGGTTTGAAGGGTTCATGGGAGAAGAAAGAAACGGGACCAGTTTTGTTGATGCCGCCGCCATGGCTGTAGAAGCTACCGTGCACATTACCACAAAAATCAACCAGCTTTCCAACGATCACCCCGATGAAGCAGACCCCCTGCCGGGGCCTTTTGCATCACCCTCGTTTCCACAAACCGCTTCGGGCTCCGGTGTTATATTGAGTGAAGACGGGTATATTGTTACCAACAACCATGTTATAGACGGCGCCAGCGAAATACATGTTACGCTGAGCAATGGCAAAACGGTTTTGGCAAAGCTAACGGGCACCGACCCTGCCAATGATCTTGCCGTGCTTAAAATACCCGCGCATCACCTTCCCATCCTGCGCTATGGCAATTCGGACGAAGTAAAAACAGGCCAGTGGGCAATGGCCGTGGGCTACCCACTCAACCTGCAATCCACCGTTACCGCCGGTATCATAAGCGGCAAAGGGAAAAGGCTGGAGCTGAACATCCGTCACTACAATAAGGTGAAAATGGACTCCTATATTCAAACCGATGCGGTGGTAAATCGCGGTAACAGCGGCGGCCCCCTTATCAATACCGCCGGCCGGCTCATTGGCATCAACGCTTACCTGGCATCTCCCAACGGGGCTTATACGGGCTATTCGTTTACTATACCGGTCAACACCGTAAAACGGGTGGTTCACCAACTGGTAGAAAATGCCGCTCCACCGGTACAAAAGAAAAACCCGGGCTATTAACCCGGGCCTGGTATCCATCCTATGAAGACTACTACTCAATATTACCAGGGCGGTTACACCCGCGTGCCGGCAGCTTTATATGCCCCTCCTCCTCTTCCTGTTCCGGCGAAAAACATACGGGAAGCCCCGCGCTTTAGATTTAATTTTAGATTGGTATTCAACAATATTTATATTAGTTAATAGATATATAGATAGCTGTGCTTAGCAGTCCGCTAAGGATTATACCTACAAGCATGTCCTGCCTGTGAAATGTCCCCCTTTAGGGGGCAGGGGTTATTTTTTGAAGATAAAATACACCGCCAGCACCAGCAGCCCAAAGGCAACAAAATGATTCCAGCGGAGCTCGATGTTTTTAAAGAAGATCAGCGAAAATACCGTGAAGATGATCAGCGTAATCACTTCCTGGATCACCTTTAGCTGCACCGGGCTAAAAGGGCCACCGTTTTCATCAAAGCCAACCCGGTTGGCGGGCACCTGGAAGCAGTATTCAAAAAATGCCACGCCCCAGCTAATAAGGATAATGGCAAACAGGGTATACTGTATAGGTATTTATATGGTCAGTAAGAAGTTATTCTGTCTTATCGCTCACCTTACGCCCGTTCATCTCGTGTTTTTCTACCTTGCTGGTTTCCAATACACTCTTCTTTATCATCAGCTTGGCTTCTGAGCCGGCGGGAAGGATATAATATTGTTTGCCGTCGTAGGTAATGGCGCCCATATCATTCATCCACGAATTGGCATACAGGGTATAGGCTGCATTGATATCAGCATTCTTGAGTTTGCCAAACGTAAGGTATTTGCCATCGCCTACTTCAAACGATACATCAATTTTATCGGGGTAGGTCCTGGTACACACACCGGGTGTATTCTTTTTCAGGGTGATAATGTTCACATATTTGCCGTTTTCCAGCTTGATAACACCCGTCTCTATTTTAGCAGTTCTTGATTCCACTTCCCGCCTTATTTCCACATCGCGATCTACATAATACTGGAGTTTGGACAGCTCAATGGAACTGTGCTCCACCCGGGAGCGGATAGAAGCGCTGAAATAAGTCTTGGGAGTACTGCAGGAGGCAAAAAGAATTGCCGTAGCACCGATTAAAAACGCATTTTTCATCTGTTAATGTTTAATTTTTATGGTCAGATTGCTTGTCCCGCTACAGCGGGAAAACCTTGCAGTGCAAATTTTATAAGGTGAAAATCAGCATGCCCGGTTTTATAGTATATATACCGTTTAATTTGTTGTATTCAAAAACGCACGAAGCCCCCTAATTCTTATGCAAATAGACCTCTTATTCCGCTATGGGTTTAAGAATGAACCGTTAAACATTGTTAAAAAATAGTGAATGACCATTCCCTATTCACTATTGACCATTGACTTAAGGGCCTTTACCCAGAGCGGGTGCGTGTTCATACAGGGTATCATGGTATAACTTTCCCCCCCGGCTTTGAGGAAACTCTCCCTGCCTCTTTCGGCTATTTCTTCCAGCGTTTCCAGGCAATCGCTTACAAAAGCCGGGCAAAGTATTAATAATTTTTTAATGCCTTCGCCGGGCAGCTGTTCCAGGCGTATATCGGTAAACGGTTCCAGCCATCCCTTGCCAAGACGCGATTGAAAAGAAAGGCTGTATTTGTCTGTGGGTATGTTAAGCCGCTCCGTTACCAGCCGCGTGGTGGTAAACACCTGGTGGCGATAGCAGGTAGCATGCGCCGGTGAGGCAATATCGCAGCAATTGGTTGCCTGCAGGCAATGGGCACCGGTAGTATCGCTTTTTTTGATATGCCGGCCGGGAACACCGTGATAGCTGAATAAAATATGATCATATTCCTGCTGCAGGTAAGGAGCAATGCTGGCACTCAGGGCATCAATATAAGCCGGGTGTTTGTAAAACGGCGGTACGGTAGTTACTTTAAACGTGTATTTCTTCTTCCGGTAAATGTCCATGGCGTATTCCACAGCCGTTTCATAGCTGGACATGGCATAATGCGGGTAAAGCGGTACCAGTACCACTTCTTCCAGCCCGGGTTCCTGCTGCAGCAACACCTCAAATGCATCGGCCGGAGATGGATGGCCATAACGCATGCCAATAGCCACCGGCGCCGTTACCTGCTGCTGCAATGCCTGCTGCAATTGCCGGGTAAGCACTACCAGCGGTGAGCCTTCTTTGGTCCAGATGGTTTTGTAGGCTTCGGCCGATTTGGGTGCACGAAAAGGAACGATAATGCCTTTTACCAGCAGGGCCCGCAACAGCCAGGGCGAATCAATAACCCGTTTGTCCATTAAAAACTCGTCCAGGTAACGTCGTACATCTTTCACTTCGGTTGAGTCGGGCGAACCCAGGTTCATCAGTACAATGCCTCTTTTTTTCGTTGTGTCCATACAAACAAATGTTCGCAAAGGTAATAAGTGTTGGGAATACCCGTATACCATAAACTACGGCTCAGACGATGGTGCACCATTATTGTTCAAATATGTTTGATTGTAGTCATTCGGTTGCCTGACAAAAATCATACGATAAAATGACAGTTAAATGACACAATAATTCGTCCGTTGGCAACCCCGCTATTAACTTTGCGTAGTTAACCTGAGAAGGAATAATATGCAAGGCAATAGCGTAAAAGACATATCACATTTTTTTGTCGCCGGAATTAATTACAAGAAAACCGATGCTGCATTAAGAGGGCAATTTGCCGTCAGCAACGACCAGTATGCCGCTATTCTCTCCCTGGCTCCTTCTTTCGGTCTCCATGAATTGTTTATTCTTTCTACCTGCAACCGCACCGAAATATACGGCTTCTCCGATGACGCCCGCCAATTGGTAAGCCTGCTTTGCACGCAAACCACCGGCAGCATGGCTATGTTTGACGAGATGGCCTATATTAAAAACGGCGCTGCCGCCATTGAACACCTGTTTGAGGTAGCCGCCGGGCTGGATTCGCAGATACTGGGCGATTATGAAATTGTGGGGCAGCTCAAGCTGGCGGTAAAGTTTGCCAAAGAGCAGGGTTTTGTGGGCACCGTGCTGGACCGCATTACCAACGCCGTTTTCCAGTCTTCCAAGGCCATTAAAAACCAGACTGCGCTCAGCGGCGGTACGGTATCCGTATCGTTTGCAGCTGTTCAGTACATCCGTGAAACGATGGGCGCTGTTGCCGGCAAGCACATCCTCCTGCTGGGCACCGGCAAAATTGGCCGCAATACCTGTAAAAACCTGGTCGACTACCTGGACGCCACCCACATTACCCTTATCAACCGCTCGCCCGGCAAGGCAGAAGAGCTGGCCGGCGAACTGGGCGTTCACCATGCCGCTATTACCGAATTATCGCACTTTATAAGCCAGTCCGATATTATTCTCGTTGCCACCAATGCCCCCGAGCCCATTATACGCGTGGCCGACCTGCAGCAAGAGGGCAGCAAGCTTATTATCGACCTTTCTATACCCTGTAATGTGGAAACGGACGCAAAGCACCTGCCCCATATCAGCCTCGTAACCGTAGACGAACTTTCCAAAATAAACGATGTTACCCTCCAAAAAAGGGAGGCAGAAATACCCCGGGCAAAAGCCATCATTGCAGAACATATCGGCGAGTTGATGGACTGGCATGAAATGCGCCGGCATGTACCGGTACTGAAAGCCGTAAAAAATAAATTGCTGGAAATGGACTCCTGCCAGTTGTACAGCAACTATTTTGCCCAGCAATGCACTTCAAATGCCACGAAAGACAAACCCGAAGCAAGAATCCAGCGTGTAATAAACATGATGGCGGTAAAAATGCGCAGCCAGAACCAGCGTGGCTGCCAGTACATTGAAGCCATCAATGATTTTATGGTTACGGGCACCAATTGATTTCTCCCATGAAAAAAACAATACGGATCGGTACAAGGGAAAGCCAGCTTGCCGTATGGCAGGCCAGCCTGGTGCAGCAGCTGCTCAAAGCCGAAGGCCATGAAAGCGAACTGCTGTACATTAAAAGCGAAGGCGATATTGACCTGCAAACACCCCTCTACGAAATAGGCGTGCAGGGCATCTTTACCCGTAGCCTGGACATAGCCCTGCTGGGCAATACAATCGATATTGCCGTGCATTCCATGAAAGATGTGCCCACCCAGCCCGCCAAAGGCATTGTGCCCGCCGCCGTATTAAAACGTGCTTCGTATAAAGACCTTTTAGTATACAAGGGTGAATGGTCAATGGTGAATGGCGAATTGGAAACGACTGCCCCATTCACCATTCACCATTCACCATTCACTATCGCTACTTCCAGCATTCGCCGCAAGGCCCAATGGCTCAACCGCTACCCGCATCATACCATCGAAAACCTCCGCGGCAATGTAAATACCCGCCTGCGCAAAGTAGAAGAGAGCAACTGGAACGGGGCAATCTTTGCCGCCGCGGGGCTGGAACGCATTCACCTGCGGCCCCAAAATTCCATAGAGCTGGACTGGATGCTGCCCGCCCCTGCCCAGGGCGCTATTATGGTGGTTGCCCGTGAAGCAGACCGGTACTGCCTGGACGCCTGCCGCCCGCTGCATGATGAAGCAACGGCGCTTTGTACCCGGGTGGAACGGGATTTTCTGCGGGGCCTTATGGGCGGCTGTTCAACCCCCATCAGCGCATTGGCGGTCATCGATAACAACGAGGTCCATTTCAGGGGAAACATCCTTTCGGTAAACGGGCGCCGGAAAGCAGTCATCGATAAAAAAAGGACCATCGCCCAATCGGGCAGCCTGGGCATCGATGCCGCACAGGAAATATTGGAACAGGGGGGAAGAGAAATAGCCGAAGGTATTCGTTATGCAGGAAACTAATATTCATATATTGTGTACGCGGCCGCTCAGTGAAGCGCTGGTGGAAACGGTGCGGCAGGAAGGCATTAACATGGATATCCTGCCGTTTATAGAAACCGAGCCCATACAATCCATCGAAATCCAGCAGGAAATTGAACAGGCGCTGGCAAAAACGGCTACCGTTATTTTTACCAGCATGAACGCCGTGGAAGCGGTAGCCTATTACCTGGATGAACAGCCGGACTGGCGCATATACTGCATTGGCAATACTACCCGCGAACGGGTAAAAGAACATTTTGGCGAAGCGGCCATTGCCGGAACGGCTTCCACCGCCGCCACATTGGCAGAAGCAATAGTAGAAGACGAACCCGCCGAAGAGATCATTTTCTTTTGCGGAGACCAGCGCAGGGCCGAACTGCCGGAAATACTGGAATCAAATGGTTTTGAATTGACCGAACTGGTCGTTTACCACACCATTGCCGTACCCCATAAAATAACCAGGGCCTATAACGGGATACTGTTTTTCAGCCCCAGTGCGGCCGACAGTTTTTTTTCAACCAACAAAGTAAACGGGCAAACCATCCTGTTTGCCATTGGCGCCACTACCGCCAAAGCCATAAAGAAATATACCAACAATAAGATAATCATCGGCGATGAGCCGGCGAAAGAGCACCTGGTAGAATTGGTACTTGATTTTTTCAGAGGAGAATAATAAACAAACTATGTTACAAAACGATCTGATTATACGCACCCTGCTTGGGCAGAAAACGGAAAGAACACCGGTATGGATGATGCGCCAGGCCGGCCGCTACCTGCCGGAATACCGTGTCCTGCGCGAAAAATACGGTTTCTTTGAACGCTGCCAGACACCCGGGCTGGCCTGTGAAATTACCCTGCAGCCCGTAGATATTATCGGTGTGGATGCGGCTATCCTGTTTTCGGATATCCTGGTGGTGCCGCAGGCCATGGGACTGGAAGTAGAGCTTATTGAAAACAAGGGGCCCATACTTCCCCACCCCATACAAACGGCAGCCGACCTGCAGCGCGTACGCGTGCCCGACGTACACGAAACGCTGGAATATGTATTTGACGCCATCAAATTAATAAAGCAGGAGCTCAACGGCCGTGTGCCACTGATTGGCTTTGCCGGCGCACCGTGGACATTGCTCTGCTATATGGTACAGGGCAAGGGCTCCAAAACATTCGATGAGGCCAAGGCATTTTGTTATACACAGCCCGCGCTGGCGCACCAGCTGCTGCAAATGATTACCGATACCACCATCAGCTACCTGCAGGCGCAGGTAGAAGCCGGTGCCGATATTGTCCAGATTTTTGATAGCTGGGGCGGCCTCCTGGGGCCGGACGATTTTGAAGCCCTCTCGCTGAAGTATATCCGCCAAATTGTAACCGCCCTTAAAGACCGGGTGCCCACCATCATTTTTGCCAAAGGCGCCTGGCAGTCGCTCCCCGAAATGACAGCTACCGGCGCACAGGGACTGGGCATCGACTGGTGTATAAAACCTTCCATGGCCCGGTTGCTCACCGGCGGCGAGGTAACGCTGCAGGGGAATTATGACCCCGCCAAACTGCTGTCGCCCATTACCGTTATAAAAAAGGAAGTAAAGGCCATGCTCAAATCCTTCGACGGAAGCCGGCATATTGCCAACCTCGGTCATGGCATTCTGCCCAATGTACCGGTAGACCATGCCAGGGCATTTGTAGACACGGTTAAGGAATATGGTATGGTGAGCACGCAATGGTAAACGATACACGAATGGACACAACCCATCTTTATAAAACAGCAACAAAAGAATTCCGCGGCCGCTGGATAGACTTTGTCCTCGGCCTGCAAAACCATATCTGCCAGGCGCTCGAAACGCTCGATGGCAAAGCGCGCTTTCGTGCAGACGAATGGGAGCGTGGAGCGGAAGGCCGCGGCGGCGGTGGCAATACCCGGGTGCTGGAAGACGGTCCTGTATTTGAAAAAGCAGGCGTCAATACCTCGGTCGTTTACGGCAAGGTTACCGATACCATGCGCAAACAGCTGAAACTGGACGGCGATAAATGGTTTGCCTGCGGCCTTTCATTGGTGCTGCACCCCGTAAATCCCTATGTGCCTACCGTTCATGCCAACTGGCGGTATTTTGAATTATACGATGAAGCCGGCAATGTAGCCGACCGCTGGTTTGGCGGCGGCACCGATCTTACTCCCTATTACCTGTTTGAAGAAGATGCCGTTCATTTTCATTCCACGCTACAGCAAACCCTTCATCCTTACGGCGTGGATCTATACCCGAAGTATAAAAAGGAGTGCGACGACTATTTTACCAATACCCACCGCGGCAATGAAATGCGGGGTATTGGCGGCATATTCTATGATCATTTACGCCCGGTCAATGAAGCGCATGCAGAAGAGCTGCTGCGTTTCCAGCAATCCAACGGCAATGCCTTTTTAACCGCCTACCTGCCTATTGCCCAAAAGCGAAAGGACATGGCCTATGGTGCGCGTGAAACCGAATGGCAGGAAATACGCCGCGGCCGCTATGTTGAATTTAACCTTATTCATGACCGTGGCACCATCTTCGGTCTTAAAACCAATGGCCGAACGGAAAGCATTTTAATGAGCCTTCCGCCGCGTGCCCGCTGGAAATACGATTATCACCCTGCGCCCGGCACCCCGGAAGCGGCGCTGCTGGAAGCATGCCGGCAGCCACGGGAATGGATTAAATAATTCAATAAATAGTTTATAATGTACCTGCAGAGAAGAAACCGCATTTTACGCCAGTCACCTTCTATCCGCTCGCTGGTGGCGGAAACAAGACTAAGCCCGGATGATTTTATTGCTCCCTTGTTTATAGACGAAGGCACCAACGTAGTGCACGAAATCCCATCCATGCCCAACTATTACCGCCGCAGTATAGATGGTACGGTAAAAGAAGTAAAGGAGCTCTGGGAACTGGGCATCAAAAGCGTACTGCTGTTTATCAAATGCAAAGACGAGCTGAAAGACAATAAAGGCACCGAAGCCTGGAACCCCGATGGCCTCATGCAGCGCAGCATCAAAGCTATCAAAGACGCCGTGCCCGGCATGCTGGTCATGACCGATGTGGCGCTGGACCCTTATTCTTCCTACGGCCACGATGGCATTGTAGAAAACGGTGAAATTGTAAACGACCCTACCGTGGAAGCCCTGGTAAAAATGAGCCTGAGCCATGCAAAAGCCGGCGCCGATATGGTAGCGCCCAGCGATATGATGGATGGTCGCATCGGCGCCATCCGCGAAGGGCTCGAAAAACAGGGCTATACCAAAACCGGTATCATGGCCTACAGCGCCAAATACGCCTCCTGCTTTTACGGCCCCTTCCGCGATGCGCTGGATTCCGCCCCCGGCTTTGGCGATAAAAAAACCTACCAGATGGATTATGCCAACCGCACTGAAGCCATTAAGGAAACCCTGATAGATATTGAGGAAGGCGCCGATATTGTTATGGTAAAACCCGCCCTGGCCTACCTTGATATTATCCGCGAAGTAAAAGACGCAGTAGACGTACCCGTGAGCGCCTATAATATCAGCGGTGAATACGCCATGATAAAAGCCGCCGCTAAAATGGGCTGGCTGGATGAAAACAAAGCCATCCTCGAAACCCTCACCGCCATCAAACGGGCCGGTGCTGATTTGATAGCCACTTATTTTGCCAAAGACGCCGTGAAGCTGCTGGGGTGAATGGTGAATAGTGAATGGTCAATAGTAAATGCGTAAATTAGCTTTTATCTGCCCTTTTACTATTAAACCTTTTTACTATGTTTCTCACCCTAAACCATCAAAAATTGGAGGTATATGTTACTTCCAGGATATTTGTTTTGGAATGCTATCGATTATCAAAATGCTTGCCCCCGGAAGAGAGATTTGGTATGATTTCACAAATACGAAGAGCAGCTTTATCCGTCCATCTAAATATTGCGGAAGGAGCTTCAAGAAGATCAGAAGCAGAACGAAAAAGGTATTATGAAATAGCGAGGGGATCTATTATTGAAATTGATGCGGCTTTGGATATAGCAAAAGAATTAGATTATATTCAGCCGTCCCAGGTTTTTAAATTAGGTGAATCAATGACGAAGTGCTTTAAATTATTAACGGGTTTGATTAATTATCGACGAGCCTGATTCACTATTCACTATTCACTATTGACTATTCACAAAAGTATGACGTATCAAATCAAGAACAGCCAGCAACTATTCGAACGCGCACAGAAAAGCATCCCCGGTGGCGTTAACTCCCCCGTTAGAGCATTTAAGAGTGTTGGCGGTACGCCCCTGTTTATGAAGAAAGCCAAAGGCGCTTATCTCTACGATGAAGACGGCAATAAATACATCGATTATATCGCTTCCTGGGGACCAATGATTTTAGGTCACGCCTGGGAGCCCGTAGTAAAAGCCATACAGGAATATGCGGAGTATTCCACTTCTTATGGCGCACCCACGCTGCTGGAAATAGAAATGGCCGAGCTTATCATCAGCATGGTGCCCAATGTAGACTTAATACGCATGGTGAGCAGCGGTACCGAAGCCTGTATGAGCGCCGTGCGGCTGGCAAGAGGTTATACCGGTCGTAATAAGATCATCAAATTTGAAGGCCATTACCATGGTCATGCCGATTCCTTCCTCGTAAAAGCCGGCAGCGGCGTAGCCACCTTTAATATTCAAGCCGTGCCGGGGGTAACCGCCGGTGTGGCAAACGATACGTTAACCGCTCCCTATAACGATCTGGAAGCGGTAAAAAAGCTGGCCGCCGAACACCCCGGTGCCATTGCCGCCGTCATTGTTGAGCCCGTAGCCGGCAATATGGGTTGCATACTGCCCGCGCCGGGATTCCTGCAGGGATTGCGCACGCTATGCGACCAGGAAGGTATTCTATTGATCTT
>JACXTT010000688.1_pt1 | contig 57732 bp, 50 predicted proteins | sample 9270951 | NCBI WGS metagenome assembly JACXTT01 (sample SAMN15532306, study PRJNA645909) | rock metagenome | isolation source: weathered quartz diorite | place: Puerto Rico | collected 2017-06-21
GTGCCTGCGAGGACGCGACATCCTCTTTGTCTACTCCGACAGTCCGATCTGGCGCGACTACGTCGAACAACACTTCCTTCCCTATCTTGGCGACCGTGCCATCGTGCTCAACTGGTCTCAACGGAAGCAATGGCGCTTCTCGGTCGCTCGACTCGCATTCCATCACTTTGGGGGTTACCGACAGTTCAATCCCCTCGCCGTGGTCTTTCGGCCGTTCCGTCGGACACGCACGTTTCATTTTTGGGAACCCTTCAAGCAGTTCAAACACGGACAGCCTTCCGCTCTTCAACGTATGGAGCTCGAGTTCTTTTCGCTGATTGGAGTTCAAAGACGTGATTCCTGAGACGGCGAGAGGACCTCGGGAAGCGAGCCGAAGTAGTCGCCTTGATGCGAAGTGATTCGAACCGCGCCATCGGCGCATTCTATTCGGCTAGCGGCTTCTCGCCCACGCCTGCGCAGCGTCGATGCGCGCGCTGATGGGCGGGTGCGTGTAGAACAGAATCTGCACCAGTCGTGATGGATGCTCCTCCGCGAGGTTCTGCGCACCAAGACGTTTCATCGCGCTCACGAAGGCCGGGACGTTCCTGGTCATCTCGAGCGCATACCGATCCGCTCGACGTTCATACGTGCGAGAGAACGCATTGGCCACGGGCATGAGGGCCAGCGACACCGCACCGGCGGCAAGCAGGAGCAGTGGCAGCGCCGCGACGTCGCCCTTCCCCGTCAGTCCAAACGACATCGCGAATCGTGCCAGCACGGCGTCCGCAAGGTAGAAGCCAAGCGCGATCAGCACCGTCTCGAGCGCAATTCCCTTCCAGATATCGCGATGCACGTGATGCGCGAGCTCGTGCGCCAGAATTACCTCGATCTCATCGTCGGAATGCTCCGCCAGCAGGGTGTCGGAAATGATGATGCGGCGCGTCTGCCCGATACCCGCCAGCGCGGCGTTGGCTTTCTTCGTCTTGTCACTGAGCCGCCATTCGAAGACGCCCATCACGCGTGCACCGGCGCGCTCGGCGAGCGAAACCAGCCGCCGCACGAGCGCCTCGCGATCGAGGGGCTTGAACTCGTAGAACAGCGGCAGCAGCAGCACGGGGGTGAGCTGCACGAGACCGACCATGATGACGGTGAACACCGCCGCCGCCAGCATCCACCAGCGATCCGGTTGCCATCGGATTAACGAACACACGATGAGCGCGCCAAGCAGCCCGAACACAAGCGCGACAAGTCCGGCCTTCAGGTGATCGAGCCACCAGCGCGCGGTCGTCTGCGTCGACAGCCCGTACCGCCGCTCGAGCGTCACGCCCTGATAAAACGCGAACGGCAGGCTGATCGCTTCATTCAGCAACGCGAGCAGCACGACGTAGACCACAAGCATCGGGATGAACGACACACCCGCGAGCGACACGGCGTAGTCGCGGAGTGCAGCCGACGCGCCAAACCCCACAAATGCAATCAGGAACGCGACGCCGATCAGTGTGCTCGCGACCGACGCGCGGCGTCCCAGACGGTGGTAACGGGCGGATTTGTCTTCGTTCAATCAGTTGAGCTGAACGGAAATCAGCTTGGACACTCCTGGTTCCTCCATTGTCACGCCGTACAGCCGGTTCGCAATCTCCATGGTCCGGCGGTTGTGCGTGATGAGGATGAACTGCGTGCGGTCGAGCATTCCGCGCAGCATCTCCACGAATCGGCCGACATTGGCGTCATCGAGCGGCGCGTCGATCTCGTCGAGCAGACAGAACGGGCTTGGTTTGTACTTGAAAATCGCGAACATCAGCGCGATGGCCGTCAGCGCCTTCTCGCCTCCCGAGAGCAGCTGAACGCTCTGCAGACGTTTGCCCGGCGGCGAGGCGACGATGTCGATGCCGCTTTCGAGCGGATCCTGGTCGTCGAGCAGCGTCAGCCCCGCACGCCCCCCTCCGAAGAGCGTGCTGAAGGTCGTCTGGAAGTTTTCCTGAATCGCCGCGAAGGCCTCCGCGAAGCGTGCCTTGCTGGTTTCATCGATCCGTTTGATCGCTTCGGTCGTCTGCGCGATGGAATCAACGAGATCCTTGCGCTGCGTCGTGAGAAACGCGTGGCGCGTTTCCAGTTCGTCGAATTGCTCAATCGCCATCATGTTGACGGGACCAAGGCGATCGATTTTGGCTTTCAGTGCGACGATTGCCTCTTCGGCACTCATGGAACCTGAAGGAACGGGGTCCAGGATTTGGGATGCGGGATCCGGAGGTTCGAGGATCCCGGATGCTGATTCATCGTCAGACTCAGGTTCTTCAGCCGTAATGGCGACGACGTCCGGCACGGCCGTGCCGGACTGTTCCATCGCCTCGACATCAACCAGCACTGCGTCGAGCGACATCTGCACGGCGTCGGCGCACGATTGGGCGAGGTGACTCAAATCGCTTTCCGCGGTTGCCCGCGCAACGTCAAAGCTCGCCACCTCACTCCGGACACCCTCAAGCAACTGCCTCGCCTCGCGAATGGTGGCGTCTTGTGCATCGCCGCCCGCACGCAGCGCGCCGGCCGCCTCGTCAGCCGCGCGCAACCCGTCGCGGAGACTGTCGAGCGCCAGGACGTCGCCGTCGAGCATCCGTTCGCCGGCCGCAATGGCCTCCAACAACTCTTCACGCCGGGACGACGTCTGCCGCCGCTCGTCCGCCCGGGCGGTTATGCGCTCTTCGAGCTCCAGAGCCGCTTCGCGCAGGCGCGACACATCGGCGGCAAGCGCGGCCGCACGTTCGACCAGTCCTGCGTGCGCCGCGCGCGCGTCGGCAGCCTTGTCATTCAGCTCCGCGGCGGCGGATCTGGCGCCGCCAAGACTTCGCTGGGCTTGCACAAAACACTCGTCGGCTGCCACCTGCTCCGCTTCGAGACCCGCGATTCTCTGCTGCGCCTCTGACGCGCGCGCATCGAGCGCTACGCGCTCCTCTTCCGCCTGACTCCGTTCGAGGCCTATCACTTCGGTCTTCCGTGCCAGTCGCAGCGTGTCCTCGCCAAGGCCGGCCAGCTGCGCCTCGTGGCCGACGATCTCCTTCTCCTGCCGATGCTGTTCGGCCGTCAGCGATGCGATCGCCGTACTCGCTTCAGCGATCGACAGCTTCAGGGCAGCAGCCGAGTCAACCAGCTGCGCAAGCGCCGCACGATCGCCTGCAGTCCGCTCGCGGAGCTCCTTGATCTCGCGCTTGGTCGCGAGAATTCCACGCGACTCGGCCTTGGCGCCACCCGACACCAGATGCGATCCGCGGAACACGTCGCCGTTGATCGTCGCGATCGGAACCGACGTTTCCCGCGAGAACGCGACGGCCTGCTCGAACGTTTCAGCGACGTACGCGTCGGGGACTACTTGCTGAATCGTTGCTGCATGCGGGCCGATGATACGCAGCACCTCGCCGACCGGAACAATCCCGGGCCGGGTGCCCGGCGTCCGCAGCGCCTCGCGCGCGTGATGCCCGTTCGACTCGGGGTCGATCACCACGAAACCGCAGCGTCCCGCGTCATGTTCACGCACGAGCGACAGGCCCGCCGCCGCCTGATCGTGACGCTCGACGATGACGTGCTGCAGCAGATCGCCGAGACAGGCTTCGACCGCGCGTTCGTACCGCCGCTCGACTTCGAGGTAGTCGGCGACGGCTCCCTGTTGCCCGACATGGCCGTTGGCTTGAACCAGTACCATCCGCGCGGCGTCGCCAAATTCACCGCGAGTCGCGACGAGTTCTTCGAGCGATGCCAGACGCGCGTCCAGCGCCGCGAGGTCCTGCTCTCCGGTGCGGACGCGACGAATCGTCTCGTCATGCGCATTCCGCGCGGCCGCCAGCGCAGCCTCCTGCGTTCCCTGTTGAAGGCGGACGTGGTCGAGCGCTTCGTGTGCACGCCGGAGCGCCTCGCCGGCCATCGCGCGGTCGGCCTCCACCTTCTGCGTTTCGACGAGGACGTCGGCCTCCTCGACCTCCAGTTTGCCAAGCGTCTCGCCCACGCGGCTTCGCTGTGCCGAGGCGTGTTCGAGCGCATGTCGCAGCGCGGTCACCGAATTCGCCACCGTGTAGACCTGCGTCCGCGCTCCCTCGACATCTGTTTCGAGCGCGTCGATCTGCTGCTGCGCCCGAGTGTGTGCTTCGGCGGCATCGGCGAGAACGGCAGCCGCTTCGTCGCGTGCACGCATTGCGTCGCCACACGCCTCTTTGCGCGCTTCAATCGCAATGCGTGCCGGTTCCCGCCGCGCCTCGAGGTCACGTATCTCGTCGGCGATCTCCGCCGCGCGCGTGGCGAGCGATGACGCCTGATGGCGATCGAACTCGAACTGTTGCTGCCGCCGATTGATGTCGAGCTCCGCGGCGTGGGCGCGCTCACGCACCGACGCGGCGCGCTGATCCGCCTCGGCCTGTTGGATCCGCAGCCGCGCGAGGTCCGCCTCGACCTCGGCCACACGCGCGGACGCCGCCGCTTCGCGCTCGCGTGCGCCGGCCAGACTCGCGCGCGCCGACTCGATGGCGTGCGCCAGCTCACGGTAGCGCCGGGCAAACAGCACTTTTTCCCAACGTCGGAGCTCGTCCCGCAGCCGCTTGTATCGCCGCGCCTTCGCTGCCTGACGCTTCAGCGCACCACGCTGTTTCTCGACTTCGAAGACGATGTCGTCAACGCGGGTCAGGTTCTGCTGCGCGGCCTCCAGCTTCAGTTCGGCGGCACGGCGGCGCGATTTGTACTTGGTGATGCCCGCGGCTTCTTCGATCAGCTGACGCCGATCGGTAGGCCGCGAGCTGAGAATCATCCCGATCTTCCCCTGCTCGATAATCGCGTAAGCCTTGGCGCCGAGGCCGGTGTCCATCAGCAGTTCGTGGACATCGCGCAGCCGGCAGACTTCGCCGTCAATCAGGTATTCGCTTTCTCCCGAGCGATACAGCCGGCGGGTGACTTCCACGTCACGGGTAAACGCTTCGACGATGTCGTCGAGGGAATGATGTCCGTTCCCGTTGCCGTTGGTCCCGAGCGCAGTCGAGGAATGGCCATTGCCGTTCGACTCGTGGCTCGGATGAAACTCGGGCAGCGCTTCGACGCTGACCGCCGCGGGAGATGCGGCTTCAGCGGCTGGCTTCGGCGGCAACCCCTCGACTGCTCTCGGGGCAAGTGGAAGACCCGTCAGACGGAGGCGTACTTCCGCAGTCGCGCCAGGCTTGCGTGCGTCGCTGCCGCTGAAAATGACGTCCTCCATCTTGTCGCCGCGAAGGCTTTTGGCGCTTTGTTCGCCAAGTACCCACGTGATGGCATCGGCTACGTTGCTCTTGCCGCATCCGTTGGGGCCGACAATCGCGGTGACGCCCTCGTCGAAGGCAAGCTCCGACCGGTCGGAGAACGATTTAAAGCCAGCTATCTCAAGGCGTTCGAGGCGCATTCCTGTTCCCTGATACCTGCTACGTGGACTTGGACACCTGAAGAGGCGAACAGACTAACAAGGCCCAGCCATTGTGGCAAGGCAGAACAGACACCCCAATATTTTGGGCTGGGAACCCAAAGGCGGGTGCGTGGTGTTTGGGGCCGGCTGAAACCGGCCCCGACGAATTCGATCTAGCGCGCGGCTCGTTGCGTGCCCGAGATCTTGGTCATATCGAGCAGCCGCTGCGCGTCGGGGAAGAGCGTTACCGCGAACTGCAGCTGCGGGTCGCTCTTGACCAGATCCTTGCGCGCCGCTTCGACGCCAAACAGATCGAGATCGATCTCGTAGCGGATCATCGCCTTGATGAACGGCAGATCCTTCTGCCAGTCCGCTTCATCGAACTTGACCTTTGACTTCTCGACCAGTTCGCGGAACTCGCCGACCATCGCGTCGGTCACTTCGAAACCGGGTGACAGCTCACGCGGCGACGCCGTCGGCGCTTGCGTAATGCGCGTGTCTCCCTTGCGCGTGAAGCGCTGTGCGTAGACGTCGAAGATGTTGCGCGCGTTGATGGTGCGGCCGAACCGTGTCGGGTTGAATCCCTCGATCGGCCCGTCGAAGCGGCGATCCGGTTCGATGCCGCCGCCGCTGTACACCTTGCGCCCCGCGTCGGTCAGCTTCAGGTCCTCGGCGTTATGCACCTTGTTCGGATCCTGATCGCGCATCGTGTAGGTGAGGTACTCGTCGAAGCTGTCGTCCCATGGACGCTGGATGAGTCGCCCGCTCGGCGTGTAGTAATGCGCGGTGGTCACCGCCACGCCGGCGCCTTCGCTGACGCGATAGACGGACTGCACGAGCGCCTTGCCGAACGTCGTTTCACCGACAATCAGCGAGCGATCGTGATCTTGCAACGCACCGGACACGATTTCCGACGCGCTGGCGCTGCTCCGGTTGGTCAGCGTAACCATCGGAATGTTCAGGTAATCGCTCGATTCGGTCGCGCGGTAATCCTGGTCGGAATTTGGCACGCGGCCACGCGTGTACACGACCATCGCGCCGCGCGGCAGGAACCGGTTCGCCACCTTGATCGCCTGATCCAGCGCGCCGCCCGGATTGTTCCGCAGATCCAGCACGAGCCGCTTCATTCCCTGCCGCTGCAGCGCGCGGAGAGCCTGTCCGAGTTCCTGATCCGTGTTCTCGCCGAACTCGGAGAGGCGCACGTAGCCAGTCTGCGGATCCAGCATGAACGACGCAGGAACCGTCGGAATGTGAATCTCATCGCGAATGACCGCAAGATCGATCAGTTGATCGAACCCGCTGCGCTTCAGCGAAATACGGACCGGAGTTCCCTTCGGCCCTCGCAGCTTTCTCACCGCATCGTCGCTGGTCCACCCCTTCGTCTCTTCGCCTTCAATCTTTCCGATGATGTCGCCGCGCCGCAGACCCTTTTGATACGCGGGTGAGCCTTCAAAGAGCGACACGACGGTAATTTCACCGTCGACCACCGCGATCGTGATGCCGAGACCGTAGTACCGCCCCTCCTGGCGCTCGCGCATCTGCGCGTAGGTGCGCGGGTCCATGAAACTGGAGTGCGGATCCAGCGTCTGGAGCATCCCCGTAATGGCGCCGTACACCAGCCGGTCGGACTCGACCGTCCCGATGTAATTCGCCTCAACGGCGTTCAACGCAGCCGTAAATACCTTGTACTGGTCGGGAACCTGGTCCTCGACGGCAAGGGCGCTGCGGCCGTAGAACCCGCCCACAAGGGCGCAAAAGGCGACCGCAAACACGGAGATGGAGACGGAGCGGTAGCGACGCATATAAAAGAAATCTTAAACCGTGTCCTTGACCCCGTCCAGAAGGGATTTCTATAATCCGATCAACTATTTAGCGGAGATTTCCCATGTTTGGTTCTATTGGCATGCCAGAGCTCATCATCATTCTGGTGATTGCGCTCATTATTTTCGGTCCCCGGAAGCTCCCGGAGCTAGGCCGGTCGCTTGGCCGGAGCATCAACGAATTCAAGAAGGCCTCTAACGAGCTGCGGAGCACGCTCGAGGAGGAAATCCGTGTCGAGGAGACACGCGAACGTTCGACGGCTGCCGCCCCGGCAACGCCACCCGCTGCCACGCCGCCTCCCGGTGATGCTGCAACGGTAAGCCGCACGACGACAGAGCCGGGCACAGGCACCCACTCCGCGTAGGCCATAGCATGGCCCTGGTGCCCTTCCCGGGGTCAAGTTCCCCGCACGATCTCGATCCCGATCCGGACTTCCGTACGCAGACCAACCGAATCCTCCGACGCGATCCCGGTGCGGACGGCGATCGCGACGACGACGAACAGGAGGACGACGGCGAAGCGAAGATGTCGTTTCTGGAGCATCTCGACGAGCTCCGGAAGCGCATCATCTATGCAGCGATCTCGATCTTCGTCGGCTTCCTCATCGCGTTCATCTTCATCCAGCAACTCTTCGACTTCGTGATGCGACCGCTGCAAGCGGGGCTGCCCGCAAACCAGCACCTGATCTACACGGAACCGACGGAAGCATTCGTTCTCTACCTGACGATCGCGGGTATTGCGGGCGCCGTTATCGCGCTACCGCTCGTGATGACGCAGGTCTGGCTGTTCATCGCGCCAGGACTGTACGCGCACGAAAAGAAGATGGCGATTCCGTTCGTCGTGCTGTCGAGCCTCTGCTTCGTCGCGGGCGCGGCGTTCTCGCACTACATCGTCTTTCCGCTGACATGGAAGTTTTTCGTCAGCTTCACGAGCGATTACCTGACGTTCATGCCGCGCATCGAGCCGGCGTTCGCGCTCTACATCAAGATGATTCTGGCCTTCGGCGTTGTCTTCCAGATGCCGACCATCGTGCTGTTTCTCGCGCGGATGGGAGTCGTCACGGCCCGATTCCTCTGGCGCCACACGAAGTACGCCATCCTCATCATCGTGATCGTGTCCGCCATCGTCACGCCCGACGGCGGAGGTGTCTCACTCGTCGCGATGTCGATTCCGCTGGTCGCGCTCTACATGGTCAGCATCGTGCTGGCGTGGATCTTCGGCAAGAAACGAGACAAGGAACTCGTCGAAGAAGAGGCCTGATCCGGCCGACTAGTACGACTTCGCGAACCAGGCGTGCGTCGTCGCAGGCGCGTCGCACTTCAGGCACTTCTTGCCAGTCGCCGGCTTTGCCGTGAACGGGATGTTGCGAATGGTCGCCTGCGTCTCGGCCTTGATATCAGCTTCGCATCGGGCAGAGCCGCACCATGGCGCGATGACGAAGCCCGGACGGCCGTCCATGATCTGCTTGAATTCTTCGTAGCTGTCGGTTTCCGTCGTGTGCTCCGTGCGGAACTGCACGGCGCGGTCGTAGAGCGCCTTCTGGATCGTGGCCAGCATCTCCTCGATCGTTGCGGCGAGTCCCTCCATCGGCACGAACGATTTTTCGCGCGTGTCGCGCCGCGCGAGGACGACCTGTGACTTCTCGAGGTCCTTCGGCCCGATTTCCATCCGCAGCGGCACGCCGCGCATTTCCCATTCGTTGTATTTCCAGCCAGGCGTCTGCGAGTCGCGATCGTCGATCATCACCCGGATGCCGCGCCGGACGAGTGCGTCGTGGATCTCGCGCGCCCTCGGCACGATCGTTTCCTTCCAGTTCCCACGCGGAATCGGAATGATCACAACCTGGTACGGCGCGATGCGCGGTGGGAGAATCAACCCACCATCGTCACCATGCGTCATGATCACGCCGCCAATCATGCGCGTGGACACACCCCAGGACGTGCCGTACACGTACTGGACCGATTTGTCGCGCGCCTGGAACTTGATGTCGAACACTCGGGCGAAGTTCTGCCCGAGGTTGTGCGACGTGCCGGCCTGCAGCGCGCGACCGTCGCGCATCAGCCCTTCAATCGAGTAGGTTCGCTCCGCGCCCGCGAACTTCTCGCTGTCGGTCTTCTGGCCGTCGATGACCGGCATGGCGAGTTCCGTTTCGGCGAAGTCCTTATAAACCCCGAGCATCTTCAGTGTTTCTTCCTGCGCCTCCTCAGGCGTTTCGTGCGCGGTGTGCCCCTCTTGCCAGAGGAACTCTGTCGTCCGCAGAAACAGCCGCGTCACCTTCTCCCAGCGGACGACATTCGCCCACTGGTTGATGAGAATCGGCAGGTCGCGCCACGAGTGCACCCATTTCGCGTACATCGTGCCGATGATGGTTTCCGACGTTGGTCGGATAACAAGGCGCTCCTCGAGCGGCTCGTTGCCTCCCTGCGTCACCCACGCGACCTGCGGTGCAAATCCCTCGACGTGCTCGCTCTCTTTCATGAGCAGGCTCTCGGGGATGAACAGCGGAAAGTAGGCGTTGACGTGGCCGGTCGCCTTGAATCGGCGGTCGAGCGCCTGCTGCATCAGCTCCCAGATGGCATAGCCGTACGGCCGGATGACCATGCAGCCCTTGACTGGAGAGTAGTCGGCGAGCTCGGCGCGCCGGACGACGTCGATGTACCACCGCCCGAAGTCTTCCGATTGTTTCGTTATTTCGGTTGGAAGATCGGGGATCTCGGTTTCAGCCATTCAGCAAATCCCAGATCCCAAATCCCAAATGCCAACTCCCACGATCCCGGCTACGTGTCATTGGGATTTGGGTTTTGGGGTTTGGGTTTTGGGATTTCAAGCACGTCATTGACGTGCTTCTGCCATTCTATGTCGTCGCGATTCGGAAAATCCGAACGAAAGTGTCCGCCGCGGCTCTCTTCGCGGCGAAGCGCCGCGCGCGCGATCATCAGCCCCACGGTGACGATGCTGCGTACGCGGCGGAACTCGTCGTCAGAACGAGCGGCCGCGGCCATGATGATGGCCGCGCGCCAGGTTTCGAGCTGCGACACCGCCTCCTGCAGCCCTGAGCCGCTCCGCAGCAACCCGCACGAGTGCCACATCAGATCGCGTGCATCATCGACGGCGGGCACATCGCGTTTGGAGTGACAACGAGTAGCGTCACGCCACGTCACAACCGGTGAAGGTAGACACTGCTGATCGCTGGATGACATCGTCATCGCGTGGGCGGCACGTGCCCCAAAGACGAGTCCCTCGAGCAATGAATTGCTGGCCAGCCGGTTGGCACCGTGAACGCCCGTACATGCGACTTCGCCTGCGGCAAACAGCCCGCGGATCGATGTGCGTCCGTCGAGATCCGTTTCGACGCCTCCCATGATGTAGTGCGCGGCGGGACTGACGGGAATCCGATCGCGCGCGAGATCGAGACCAGCGTCCGCGCACGCTTCCGCAATCGTCGGAAAACGCGCACGCACGAATGCGGCGTCGAGATGTGCAAGAGACAGATACACTGGCGCCCGCGTCCGCTCGATCTCGCGCACGATCGCTCGTGACACGAGGTCGCGGGCGGCGAGATCGCCGGCTGGCTCGTAGCGGGTCATGAATGGCTCGCCCGCTTCGTTGACAAGACGCGCACCCTCTCCACGCAGCGCTTCCGACAGCAGAAAGCGTGGAGAACCCGGCACGCTCATGACGGTCGGATGGAACTGGATGAATTCCAGGTCGACAACGCGAGCCCCCATCTCCGCGGCCATCGCGATGCCATCTCCGGTCGCAACAGACGGGTTCGTGGTCTCGCGAAATATCTGACCGGCCCCGCCGGTTGCGAGCAGCGTTCGCGATGCGCTGATAGTGCCGGTCCCTCCCCGGCCATCGACAAGCCGTGCGCCCGAACAGACGCCTCCGTGCACGATCAGCTCGGTCGCCCGCGTGTCTGGCAGTACTCGGATTCCCCTGTTGGCGCTTACACGCGACCAGAGCAGGCGGCCGATTTCGCGGCCCGTTGCGTCGCGCGCATGCAGGACGCGCCTGACGCTGTGCGCGGCCTCACGCGCAAGCGCAGGGCTGCCATCGCTATTTCGGTCGAACCGCGCGCCCCACGCCAGCAGTTCCATGACGTAGATCGGCCCCTCTCGCGTGAGTACGTCCACCGCCGCTGGGTTGCACAAGCCGTCACCGGCAGCGATCGTGTCTTTCGCGTGCAGCTCAGGTGAATCGTCGCGTCCGACTGCGGCCGCGATCCCGCCCTGTGCATGACCGGTGTTGCTTTCGCCCGGGTCGGCTTTGGTGAGGACGGTGACGTTGCCCGATTCGGCGAGCGTCAGTGCCGCGCGAAGTCCTGCGATGCCACTGCCGATGACGAGGAACTCGCCGCGTAAATCCACTGGGTTATGCTACCAATGCATTGAACATTGATTGAGCATTGAGCATTGAGCACAAGTACACGAGTCGCAGTCCGCGTTGATGTCGACACTGGCTCACGCAGTTCCGCAATCTGGATAGGCGACGGGATCACCGAGCAGCTTCCGGCACTGCTCGATACGCACGACGTCGGCAAACGGCGATTCGTTGTCTCCAGTCCGGTGATCTGGCGACTGCATGGCGCCCGCCTTCAGCACATTGCAGGCGGCACCGAGCCGGTTCTGATTCCAGACGGCGAGCGTTTCAAAAATCTTCAGTCGGTCTCACGCGTGTACGAAGCGCTTATTCGCGCGGGCGCCGACCGCGGCAGCGCGATTATCGCCGTCGGGGGCGGCGTGATCGGCGACACCGCCGGATTTGCGGCCGCGACGTTCCTGCGCGGCATCGCGCTGGCGCACGTGCCAACGACACTGCTGGCGCAGGTGGATAGCTCGATCGGCGGTAAGGTCGGCGTCAATCACGCGCTCGGCAAGAACCTGATCGGCGCATTTCATCAACCCGCCGTGGTCGCGATCGATCCGCTCCTGCTCGAGACCCTGCCCCGCCGGGAGTTTCGCTCCGGCCTGTACGAAGTCGTGAAGTACGGCGTGATCGCAAACCGGGATTTGTTCGATCGCGTCGCTCGCGATACCAAGCGAATTTTCGCGCGCGAGTCCGACGTGCTCCTGCCCGTGATCGTGGAGTCGTGCCGCATCAAGTCTCGAGTGGTATCCGCAGACGAGCGCGAAGGCGGATTGCGCCGCGTTCTCAATTTCGGCCATACCGTTGGACACGCCCTTGAAGCGGTGACGAAATACCGGCGCTATCGCCACGGCGAAGCGATTGCGCTCGGCATGCTGGCGGCGGCGGATTTGAGCGTGGCGCGCGGCGCGCTCGCCGAACGCGAACGGCAGGCGCTGGCGCAGCTCATCGCGCAGCTTGGGCCGCTCCCCACCGTGTCGGATCTCCGCATCGGCGAAGTGCTGGACGCGATTCAGCGTGACAAGAAAGTCGTTCACGGCCGGCTGCATTTCGTGCTGGCGATTGAAATCGGCGCAACGATGACGGTCGATGACGTCACGGAAGAGGAGCTTCGATCAGTCTTGAAGCGGCTCGGGCTCAAGCCCTAGTTGGCGGTTCGTGGTTCGTGGGTTTGGTGGGTGCGTGGGTTCGTCAGTATGAACTTATTTAGCAAGGCTAACTAACTAAGTTCCTGGAGGAGCGCATATGGTCACTGCCACTGGACTCCAACGAATTCAGCAGATTTCGATTCGGACGCAGGATACCGGGCGCGCGGTCGCCTTCTATCGTGATGCGCTCGGGCTGAAGCTGCTCTTTCAGGCGCCTCCCCAGCTGGCGTTCTTCGATTGTGGCGGTGTTCGGCTGATGTTGAGTCCCGCCGAGCCCGAATTCGACCACCAGGGATCGGTGATCTACTTTGCCGTGGACGACATCAAGGCCTCACATGCGGCGCTCGCGGCGTCGGGCGTCACGTTTCGCAGCGAACCGCACATGATTGCGAAGCTGCCCGACCGGGAGGTCTGGCTGGCCGACTTCACCGATTCCGAAGGAAACGTGCTCGCGCTGATGTCCGAGCCGCGCGTTTAGCTTTCCGCGAGGCCGTATTCGCGGAGCTTGCTCGTGAGCGCTTTGAACGAGATCTGGAGCGCCTCGGCGGCGCGCTGTTTGTTGCCTGCGGCGTCCTGCATCGCCTGCCCGATCTTCCGACGCTCGACCTCCGCGGCGACGCGCCGGGTCGCCTCCAGCATCGTTCCGGACAGATCGATCTGATCCCACGGGCTTGCAGGCGCCGCCACTGCGCCGGGACGGAAAGTGAGATTGAGGTGGCGCGACTGGATCGTGTCGCCGTCACACAGGATCACCGCACGCTCGATGCAGTTCTGCAGCTCGCGAACGTTGCCGGGCCACGGGTACGCCTGCAGCTCTTCGAGCGCGGCAGACGAAAGATGGAGTTGCTTGTTCAAATCGCGCGAGAACTTCTCGACGAAATGGCGCGCGAGCGTCGCAAGGTCACCCGGACGTTCGCGCAGCGGCGGGATGCTGATCGGGAACACCGACAACCGGAAAAACAGATCTTCGCGGAACTGCTTCTGGGCGACAGCCACCTTCAGCTGACGATTCGTTGCGGCAACGACGCGAACGTCGACGTGAAGCGACTGGGTGCCGCCGACACGTTCGAACCGCTTTTCCTCGAGCGCCCGGAGAATCTTTGCCTGCAGGCCGAGTGGCAGGTCCCCGATTTCGTCGAGAAACAGCGTCCCGCGGTGAGCGAGCTCAAACCGGCCCGGTTTCCGGGCGGCCGCCCCGGTGAATGCTCCCTTTTCGTGGCCGAAGAGCTCCGTCTCGAGCAACGTTTCGGGAATCGCCGCACAGTTGATAGCGACAAACGGCCCTTCCGATCGGCTGCTGAGCGCGTGCAGCGCGCGCGCGAACAGCTCTTTGCCGGTGCCGCTCTCCCCTTCCAGCAGCACGGTCGTGTCGGTGCCGGCGGCCCGATGCAGCTGCTGCGACACCTGGCGCAGCTTGGGATCTTCTCCAATGATGCGCGGAGCGCCGCGGCGCTCGGCAAGTTCCTGCTTGAGCAGGAAGTAATCAGTCAGGATCCGGCGCTGGGCGATCGCGCGCTGGACCATCAGCAGCAGGTGATCCGGGTCCACGGGCTTGGCGAGGAAGTCCATGGCGCCTTCCTTCATGGCCGTCACCGCATCCTGAATGCTGCCGTAGGCCGTCATCACCACCACGGGCAGCTCCGGATCGAGCTCCGCCGCGGCGCGCAGCACACCGAAACCGTCGCCTTCCGGCAGCTTCAGGTCGGTCAGGACGACCACCGGCCGTGCCTGCTGCATTCGTTGGATCGCCGATGGCTCGTCCATCGCCTCGACGACGGTGTGGCCCTGCGCCTCGAGCGCGTGCCGCAGCATCGTCCGAAGCGAATCCTTATCTTCGACGAGAAGGACTGGGGAAGTGGACAACAGGAGGCTCGGTGACGCGTATTGTTTCGGCTGAAGACACGCACTCCTGCACTCGCCTGCTGGCGATCCTCACCGTTCGCGCCAGAAGATCGCCTCGATGTTGCGCGTCGTTGCACTCGGCGCGGCTGGCGCCCTGCGGATCGTGACCTGAACGGCGCGACGAATGCCACCGGCACCTGACCCAACCGCTTGCACAATCAGGACGTTCGGGTCGCCGTTCGGATCCGGAATCACCCAGGCAGTCACGTTCAGACGCGGGTCGACGGTCGTGACCTGCAGAAGATTCGCAAGTGTCCCCTGTACCAACGTCGTCCCTCGCGGGTCGGGCGCGGCGGCGGTCCAGTCGGCCATGAGGCGCAGTCGGCTGATCGACAGGTCGATAGCTGCCTCGGCGGCATAGAGTGTCTGCAGCCCGTCGCGATGATTGGCCGCGATGGTTGCCTCAGTCACCGTATTCAACGCGACGCTCCCGCCGATGGCGAGCATCATCAGAACAGCCGTTAAAGCTGTCATCAGCGCCATCGCTAGTGAGCGTCCGAAATGTTGCGCATCGCCATGTGGAGGACGATCTCCTCGTCGGGAACCAGCCGGCGCAAGAATGGATCGGTGCTCTCCAGGCGCAACAGCGCGCGGACTTCCCGAACGCGCAGCAGGTCGGCATCAAATCTCCTGTGAGCCGCGTCCTCAATCCATGGACCGTCGACGAGCGTCCCGGGCTCGAGCCTGACAAGCGGCCCGCCGGCTGTCGCTGGTCCGAAATAATCGAACGACAGGCGGACCACATGGTCGAGCATCGGTAGATCGCTGAGTCCGCCGTCATACTGCATCAGCTGAAACGTGCCCGGGGCAACGCCTCGCACGTAGTAGGTTCGCGATGCATCGATGTCGACTGCCAGCGGCGACGAGGGCACCCCGAGGACAGTCAGCGTGTCGGGTCGGTAGTAGACGCCAACGGTTGCATCGTCACGCGTCGCACCGACCCGATAGGGGCGGACCGCCAACGCCGCGCGCACATCGGCACTCATCGTGTCCGCGGTGGCGCGAAGCCGCTGGTGCAGATCCGCAGCATCCCCCTGGGTGCGAAACATCAGCTGCGCAGGATTGACGATCGCGAGGATGGCGCCAACCACCACCATGGTTATGGCGCTTGCAATCAACACCTCGACGATCGAGAACCCCGCGTTTCTCACGGTTCCGACGGCTTCGTCTTCAGCGCAACCATCTGCATCTGCGCACCAGGTGCCCGGACGAAGACCTCGAGAACCATCACGTAGTCGGGGTCGGCGCCCATCGGCGTGACGGTCCACGTGCGCGTGAATCCCGCGGCAGGCGAATCGGTTCCGGGCTGAAGCTCGGCCCACGAACCGGCGCGCAGTTCCTCGACCTTCTGCGCGGCCAGCAATGCCGCGTCGGTCATCCGTCCTGCGGCCGCCGTCGTCCTGATCGCGAATGCGATGAGTTGAGCGAGCGAGAGCAAGGCCGTCGCCAGAATGGCGGCGGCGATCAACGCTTCAAGCAGCGAAAAGCCACGCGTGTCGCCAAGCACGCGAAGACGCACGCCGTTGGAGAGGCAATCTCGCTGCCGGGCGTGATCAGCCGAGATGAGCCGCCAGCCGTGAGAGAGCCACGGAATGGCAGCATTTTCTGCCACCTCGCGGCGTCGTCACGCGATCAGTTTTTGCGCAGGGTACGCCGGCCTTCGCGGCGCGCGCTGAGGATGCTTCTACCGAACCCAGCCGGCGGGCACACCGGCCTTGCGTGCTTCTTCCTGGATGTCCGCGATCGCCTTCGTGTTCGTCTCGATCTCCTTCTTCACGCGATCGAGTTCGGCGAGCGCCTTCTGCCGATCGTTTCCGATCTGCGCGCGCTGTGCCGGATCGGAACGTGCCGTGAAGTCGGTCGTCAGCGCGTTGATGCGGCTCTGCAACGCGTCCGCGAACGTTTTCGCACGGTCCAGATCGCCTCGCGCCTTCGTGAGGCGATCTTTCCAATAGGCCTCACTCTTTTTTGGATCTTCAGGGGCCGCTTTGTCGGCGTCCTTCGCCTGCGGAGCCGCAGCTGGTGCCGCAGGCTGCGCCGCATTTGGCGACGACGCCTCGCTCGCGGGCGCCGGCGCGGGTGCCCCAGCGTCGCCGCCACGAAGGTCCTCGTTGGTGTAGACCTTCGACGGCGCCTTGACCTGCTTGCGGCGCGATTCTTCGCGCTTCGCGACGTCTCCCAGTGTCTGGGCGGATCCCACGGCAAATCCCAAAACCCAAATCCCAAATCCCAAAACCCAAACGCGGGATGTCGTCATGTCGCGTTCTCCAAGGCCATAAGGTGCGCTTTTACTTTTTCGGTCTGAGGCGAATTGGGCTCCAGTTCAAGGTACCGGCGGTACGCCGCAGCGGCATCCTGCGGCCGTTTCGCGGTTTCGAGCGCAAGCCCGTATGACAGTTGGAAATCTGATTGGCCGGGAGCCAATGCAATCGCCTTTTCGTAGGCCGCAAGGGCGTCGCGGATGTTGCCCGACGCCTGGAGTGCCTTCGCGAAGTTGTACTGCGTCGCGTAATCGTCCGGGAACAGCCGCGCCGCCGTGCGGTACCCCTCGACGGCCTGCCCCCAATCTTCCATTTGCGCGTACGCCCGGGCGCGGTTGAACTGATACGCCCAGGAATCGGGTTTCAGCGAAACTGCCTTATCGAGGTACGTGATCGCCTCTCGAGCGCGACCAGTGCGGACCAGCACCTGACCCAGATCGCTGAGGGCTCGCGGGTCGTTCGGATTGACGTCGACAGCCTTCTGCAGTTGCTGCACGGACGCGTCGATGTTGCCGGACACGTACGCCTGTTGTCCCGCGTTGAGGTCAGAAACTGCAATGCTCGCTGGATCGAGTCCGCCGGCCTCGCTCGTCGGAGGCGACGCCGATCGCGGCGGGGCATTCAGTACGCTCGAGGCGTCGAGAGGGTTGGAGCTGGTCGACGTCGATGACTGCGTCAATCGGCTGGTGAGCATGACCGCGACACCGCCGACCACCGCGCACCCGGTGATCAGGCCCACGGCCTTCCACGGAATTGGCCTGGCTGCCGGAACCGGAACGTCCTGGCGCGCGACGAGCGGTTCGCCGCATCGCAGGCACTTGACGCGCCCGCTCTTCACTTTCGCGCCGCACGCGGCGCAAATGACGGCTGCAGCAGCCAACGTTATCGCACCTCTCGCCAGGAGAGGATGCGAACGCCGACCTGTCCGACGCCGTTGTTGTAGTCGTTCGGGTCGCCGAACATCTCGGCCTTGTCGCCCGCCGCGAATATCAGATGTTGATCGACGACGAACGGCGCGGTCGCGCGCGCGCCCGTAACCGTCTTGACCTTCGTCGAATCGTTGTTTTTCACCGTGTCATCGCCCGTCGTGTCGTACGCGGCGCCGCCAATGTAGGTCAGCGCATAGAGGTTCGCATCGGGCAGCACACACGGTGTTGACGGCTTGAACGTCGTCGTCGTGAAGAACACGATGTCGCCGGCGACGGCCGGGAAGGCGGTGACCTTTTCTTCGTTTGCGGTCGAATTGGCGACCGCCGTGAGCGAGTAGGTGAAGCTTTCGACACCCAGCCCACCATCGTCAAGAAAGCCGATTAGCTGATAGGCCTGGGTCACGCCGTTGGACGGCAGCAGGTCGCTGCCGGTGCCGAAAAAGATATACTGCTGCGTTCCGCCGACCGTGACGCTCGCCATCGACGAGAACAACGGCTGTGTCGAGCCGGCTTTTTTGGAGCTGCCATGTCCGCCCGTCAGGCTGGCGTTGTACAGCATCGACGGATCCGCGCTGAAGTAGGGCGACCCCGCACCGTCGGTCGCGATGTTGAATCGCCAGACACGGCCATCGAGGTCGCCGATATAGGCGCGGTTGATGTAGCGCGAGTCCGCCGGTCCGGTCGCAACCGGGTCGGCCTGGAGCGCGTTCTTCATGATCTGGCAGTTGTTCACGGCAGCGCAGCTGTCGACTGTCTCCGCAGAACCGTCACTGCCGACGTCTTTGCTCGACACGACGAGGCCTGTCTCGGCATCGAGGATGTACAGCGTCGTTCCGGCGACGACGTTCGAGCGGTTGCTGCCCTGCTGCTGTGAGTAGGGCAGGAAACCCGAGCCGACGACCACCATGAACTTGCCGCTCGCATTCACGGCCTCACCCACGGCGGGATCCGACCACGACTGACCGACCGATTTCTCCACAGCCGTCGCGCCGCTGGCGATGTCGCCGTACGGCGCCGCGGTTGTGGAAATCGTGTAGTCGAACATCGACATCCGCGGGAAGCTCCACTTCAACTGGACGCGGCTGCTGTCCGCAAAGTAGCTCAACGAGGACGCGATGCTGTTCTCCGTCGGGGAGGCGAAGGAGCCCATGTTCGGCAGCGTCACGTCGAACGCCTGATAAAACGTTCCCGCCGACCCCTGGCCGATGATCAGGTACGTCCCCCACGAGCCGGCGACCTTCACGTCCGCAACTTTCGGCGACCCGTCATTCAGGTAATCGAATTTGCCAATCGGCTGGCCGTCGGCGAGCGTCTTCAGCTTCGGCAGGATGTTGAACGGGATATACGCCCATACTTCGATGCCGAGTCGGCCATCAATCGCGTGCAGCATCCCGTCGTTGGCCGCCACCCACACGATCGTGCGGCGGTTCTTGTTGGCATTCGCGAAACCCGGATAGTCCGCGTCTGGTGGCGGATCGATCGACGGAGGATCCATCACGGCTGGCGTCGACGACACGATCGCGCCGAGCGGCATCGCGCGGACTTTACTGATCAACGCTGCAGCGTCGAAGCTCGAAGGTGCGACAGCCTTGCCGCTCAGGTATGGCGCGAGCGTCGTTGCGTTTGTCGAATCGAACGCGACGACCGTGCCGTCGGGAAGCGACGTGTAGATATTTCTCGACGATGCGGAGAGCGCCGCGCACGGGCCGCTGCCTGTCGTTCCCGGCGCGCACCCCACCCAGAGGCGGGTGCCGTCTTGCGCGAACTTGTATCCGGACGTCTTGCTCGAATCCGCGACCGGCTTATAAACACGGAACGCCCGCAGCCGCGCTTCGAACCCGGGCAATTCGAACGCGCTGGTGACCATCACGTTGGTACGCTGCGGGATGACGTTGCCTTCCTTGTCGACGACGTTCGTGTTCGCCAGCGTCGACCCGTCGATATCCAGGGCCCCATTGAGGTTCACGGTACCGATGATCGGACTCGTCACCTGGAATTCGCTTTCCGCTGTGCCTGCATTGCACTCGGCGTAGCGCTGAAAGCCGCCTTGAACGGCAGTATTCACGGCAGCGACCAATTCGGGGACCGCCGTTCCGGCTGTGACTGCGTCGATCTGTGCTTTCGTGATTTCGGTGTACTTCCCCCCGCTGTTGGTCGCGATGAGCTGCAAGTTTGCGACGTCAGCGGCTGCAGGGGCAATCGCAATCACATGAATGGGAACGCGACGGCTCGAGATGCTGGTAAACGCGGATGCCTTCGCCGCCGTGGTCGCGCCCGTCGCGCCTGACACCGTCGTACCTTCGCCGCCGGCGACAACCATGACGACAACACTATTGCGGCAAACGGTATCGGCGTTGATCAACCGTGTGACTTCGGTCTTGGTGTCATCGATCATCAGGCCGAGCGGCCGATCCGTCTGGGTGCTCGTCGTATTGTTCGCCGGGATGAGCGCGCCTCCCGTCAGACCAGTTGACGGATCGAGGGCGGTCCGAACGGTGGTATTCACGCCCGAGTCATCGGCATGCCATCCGTTGGTGATCGCGGTGGATGCGGCGGCCGCGCCGTTGTTTCCGCTGACGGTCGTCTTCATGTAGTACCAGACGCCCGTCTTGCTGGTATCCGTGTTGTTCTGCTGCCCGGCGCCGGCGCCCGCGTTGGCAATCTTCGCGGCGTCATTGGCCAGCTTGTTGTTGGGCGGAGTTCCCCATGCCGCGCTCGTCTGTCGGGTCTTGATCAGGCCAAGACGCACAACGCTGGTGTTTTCATCGATCGCCTGCGTCAGCCCCCGCCGCGCCACCATGAAACGCGTCTTTTCGTAAAAGGTGCTGTAGCCCGAATCGAGGTTGCCGACGGGTGTAATCGAATCGGCGGCGAAGTTGTACGTCTGTCCGTTGACCACGCCGCTCGAGTACGTGCGGTTCATGAACTTTCGGTAGTACGGCGCGTTGTTCTGATTCGCGATGTTGACGCCGGATACCAGCCCCAACGCTGTCTGCCATGCCGCGTCGCTGCCCGAGTTGCTCCACTTGTACTGGTACGGGTCGTAATAATTCCCGTCCGCGTCCGAGAGCATGCCCGGACCAAGATCGACGACGAACAGGATGTTCGGCGCGACACGCTTGAGGAACAACAGCGGATCGAGCTGTGCCGATGCCTTGGTCGTCCAGACGGCGAGCGCTGCGGCAACGAGCATCACCCACTGCCGCGGCCGCCCGATCCGCCTGCGCCGCGGATGCGCGCTGGTCGTGGTTCGGTGTCTGCTCATTGAATCACTCCCGTCGTCAAGCTCAGTTCCTTCTGTGTCAGTGACTTGCCTGGCGTCTGCACCGCGGCCTTGCGTGCACGCCGGTTCTGTTCGTCCTGTCCGCGCTGCCCCGTGTAGCCACGTTCAATCTCGGTGGTGTCGGTGCGCGCCATCGTCACTTCAATAGTCCGCTTGGCGCCGAACGGTCCGTACGCTTCCGCGTGCATCGCCAGAACGCCGAGGCCGGGATTCGGCGCGGGCTGGCCGTTGACGGGCGGATCGCCGTCGCGTGTCGGGTTGTTGTCGGTCTCGGACGGATCGTCCGCAATCCAGACGACAACGTAGTCGTTCGAATTGATGGTGTCGGTCGGCAACATTTCGCTGACCGGCCCGTACGCGTACAGCTTCCAACGCGGATTGTTCATGCCCCACGGCCGCTCGTCGGTCACGACGTCCAGATCGCCGGCGTTGCAGACCGTCGTCTTGCCGCAATCGAGCATGTTCGTCGCCTTGCCGAGGTCGAGCTCGCTGCCGTCCGGTAGCGTCCGCGTTCCACCAGCCGGGCCGTCGACAAATGCCGACTGACGGACACCCGAGAGGATGTCGTTCCAGTCGGGAACGGTGAGGATGTCGTCCATCACACGCTCGACGGCGGCATCCGCGGCGTACAGCGCCTCGGTGCCTTCGCGGTAATTCGCGGAGATGCGGGTCTCCGTCGTCGTCGTGAGGACGAGCGCGATGCCGAGCGCCATCAACAGCATCATGGCCATCAGCGCGATGATGAGCGCGACACCATCTTCGTCGTGCAGCCGCCGCGAGAGTGGTCGAGACATGTCAGCGTCCCAGCGTCATGTTGCGCGGCGTGACGGAGAACTTGATTTCCTGATCCGGCACGTATCGCGTTGAACTCGTGGAGGTGCCGCCGCGCGTGAACAGCACTCCCGCAGGACCGCGCAGTGCGGCGACCGCCGCCTGTACTCGCAGCGTGACCACCACCCTGCGGATGCGCAGCAGATCGGCGTCGTAGCGGTTGTCGAACGTCGGGTCCGGGCACCAGGGTCCGTCGGTCAGCATCGCCTGCGTGAGTTCGACTTCGCCCGTGGTTCCTGCGAGCGCCGGCAACCGCGGCACTTGGACACCACCTGCAACCGTGAACGCGCAGTTCTCGCCCGTAGGGTACGTCCCCTTTGGCGCGAGCCCGAGACATGGCGGCCTGGGTCCATACGTCGTGAATGGTCCCTTGCCACCGGCCACGCAGAGCGACTTGCCGGGAATCAGCATCGGCGGCTGCGGATCGCCGAAATACGCGAAGCTCAGTTTGACGACGTTGTCGACGACGGGGAGATCGGTCTGCGCGCCATCGTAGTGCATCAATTGGTACGTATTGGTGTTGATGTCGGTCTTCAGGTAGTAGGTGTGCGTCGCCACTTCCGTGATCACCGCGCTTCCCGAGTCGTACGCGCTCGAGAGCTTGCCGCTGTGCTGCAGGTGCAGCGCTTCGTCCTGGACGTTGGTGATCGTCATCGTGTCCCAGCTTCCATCGATGTCGTAGATCAGCGCGCGCGTTCCGTCAGTGAAACCGCACAGCTGATCGTGCTTGTCGAGGCCGCAATTCAGTTGCGGCTTCACGACGAGCTCCTGACTGTTGCCGTTGCCGAGATTCTGGACAACGCCCGTCTGCGCGGCTGACGGCGGAACGTACATCAGGCTGATCGTGTCGCCGCGGTAGAACAGATTCGGCGGATCCGGATTCAGATCACCATCGCGGTACGGCATGATGGGCGCGAAGAAGTTGTAGAGCGCTCCCGCCGACGACCCCATGTACACGCCCGCGCCCGCCATGATGAGGTCCTTCGTCAGCGTGTCGACACCGACGCGCATCCGCTGCTGAAGGTCTGACACCTCCGGTTGCGCCTGGTTGATTCCCTGCACTGGATTCAGAAGCGTGAACACCGCGCCCGTGACCGCCATCATGACAATGGTGGCGACGAGCATCTCGATGATCGTGAAACCCCGAACGCGACCGCGATGGCTCTTCATTACTGCGCCTTTCTGGTCTTGACGGTGATCATTCGCGCTTCTTCGGGAAGCCGCAGGACCGCACCTTGCTCGGCGGAGCCGCGATTGCGATTGCGCGTCACCAGCACCTGGAGCACCAGCGTGTTGTTCGGGTTGGTCGGCAGTGGCGTAATCGACCACCGCCTCGTGTAGATCGCCTGCTGCGGAGGATTGACGCCGGTACCGAGCTTGTTGCCGAACGAGTCGACGTAGTCGACGTATCCGCTCGTGTTCGACTGGAGCGCGCTGGCCGGAGACGGACTCAGTCCTGTACCGCCGGTCGGCGTTTCCGGAGACACGGTGGTATTGGTCGTCGTGTCGCTCAGCGGCAGCCCCTGGGTGTCGTAGCCCCATGCCAGCGCACGCAGCTCCTCGAGCTTCTGCTCGGCGAGCACGGACGCGTAGGTCGTGTTGTGCGATCCGATGTTCGATCGCGTGGAGATCACGAACAGCTGCGCCAGCGTCACGAGTGCGGTGACGAGCAGGCCGGTCGCGACCATCACCTCGATCAGCGAGAAGCCGGATTCGCCGTTATTGAACGAGTTGGATTTTTCCAAGGCCATTCACCGTTACGGTTTTCACTGATGTGCCTTTGACGACCGTCACCGCCGTGCCGCCCACGTCGACCCCACTCCACGGGTTCTCGCCCGCAGCCTGCTTGTGCACGGTGCCGTTCGGCCAGAACTCCAGCGTGGGCGCCGTTCCGAATGTCACTCCCCTCGGCAGGTAGCGGATTGGACCATCGTGATTGGGACGCGTTGCCGGGTCGTTGTCGTTCGCCGGATAGCTCCATTTGGTCTCGCTGCATCGGTCGTTGGCCGTGTCGTTCGGGTCGGGGACGCTCGGCGACCCAATCAGTTCGGTCATCCGGTACTGGCCGACCGCGGGGCAGTTGAAGCGGATGCGAATCGGACGGTTCGCGCTCACCGCGCGCAGCCGCGCCTGATTCAACTCCTGGTTGATGTCGCGCTGCGCCTGCCCGAGCTTCACGCTCTCAGCGACGTTGACCAGCTGCGGGACGGCAGCCGCCACGAGGATCGCCATGACCGAGATGGCGACCATCATGTCGATGAGCGAGAAGCCTGCGCGCGGCTGCATTCGTTGCGTCTGCATGTGCATTTTTTGGCTCGCGGCATGTGCCGACAGGCCGCATGCCATGGTTCCGGCAACGGCTCTGCCACGCGCGATTCGATCGGCCTGGCGTCGCCGCAAAACGCTGACTGACTGATAGTTGCAGGGGGGGTTGGGCTCTTATGTTGGACGGCGGCAGTGGGCGCTCATGTCCTTATTCGGGACGTCAAATCACACTCTCGAAATCCCGGATCCCAAATCCGATGCTGAAAATTCAAATGCTGAAAAGTGAAACGAACCACGGAGACACGAAGGACACGGAGGCCAAATGGGATTTGGGATCTTGGGATTTTCTACGCGAGACGGAACGTCAGTTCGACCGCCGCGCCGCCTTCGCGCGCGCTGCCGACAGCGACCCTTCCCTGATGCGTCAACACAATCTTCTGGACGATGGCGAGGCCGAGGCCCGTTCCCCGCGATCTCGAGGTGAAGAATGGATGGAACACTTTTTCACGGTGACCTGCGGGAATGCCGGGTCCGTTGTCCTCGACCGAGACACGGCACGTGCGATGGGCACGGTCGATTCGTCCTTCGACGACGATTGACGGCGTGCGACCAACTGACTCACAAGCCTCAGCCGCGTTTCGCAGCAGGTTGTTGAATACCTTTCGCAGGAGAACTTCGTCGCCCTGCACTTCCGCGAACTCACCGGCCATGTTGATCGTCGTGCCGGCGGGTAACTCGTGCCGAAGGTCGTCGGCGGCCCGCTGCGCAATTCGACCCAGATCGACGGACGCAAGCGAGAGCTGTTCTGGGCGCGCAAAGTTCAGGAAATTGGTGACGACCTGACCGAGGGCGTCCGCTTCCTGGCGGATGCCCTCGATGTAAGGACGGTACTGCGTGGGAACCGCCTGAGGATCCAGCAGGTGGCTGTAGCCGTGGATCGTTGCAAGGCCGTTGCGGAACTCGTGCGCGATACCGGCCGTCATCTCGCCCAATCTCGCCAGCGTTTCCTTCACGCGCAACTGCTCTTCGAGTTCGACGATATCTGTCAAGTCGGCGAATAAACAGATAACCCCGCGCGTATCTGCGGCCTCGGCCAGAGACGACACGGTCACGCCAAGGTGCGTCGCCTTCATGTTCGGCGACATCTCCGCCGTTCGGCGAACGATGGGCTGGCCGCTCTTGAGGCACTGATCAATCAAGGCGATCAGTGACGGCGCCGCGGCAAGCGCGTCCTGATAACGCATACCGACTGGTTCCGAATCCAGCTCGAGTAGATGGCGCCCCGCGGGGTTGAGCACCTGCACGCGTCCTTCCGCATCAACGACGAGAAGGCCCGCCGTCAAACTGTCGGCAATCTGGGCGCGCAGATGATCCGAAGCGTCGGCGCGGGCGCTCATCGCCTGCTCCTGCGCCTTCAGTTTGCTCACCGCTTCCTGAAGCGCGGCCGACAGCATGAGCGCGTCAGCACTGTTCGCACGGAGATTGCGGCGCGCATCGCGCGCACCAGCAGCCAGCCGAAGCAATGCAAAGGTGAGGACGCCGACGAGCATCGCCGTGATTGCCGTCAGACCGAGCAGCGCGTAGCCGGCCTGGGTCACGTGAGTCCCGCCCAGGATAAGTAGGCCTGCACGGCGCGTTCGTAGACGCCGCGCACGGGACCGGTCGCAAATGCAGCGGCAAGAGCCGCAACTGCGATGAAGGTGCCGAATGGGATGCGGGTCCCCATGCCGCGGCGCGAGATCAACAACGCGCCGCCGCCGACGACGACGCCCAGGATACATGCGAGGATGAGCGTGACCCAGACCAGCGGCCAGCCGAGAAACGCGCCCACCATGGCGAGCATCTTGAAGTCGCCCATCCCCATGCCTTCACGGCCGCGGATGCGCAGGTAGGCTTCGGCGATCAGAAACGGGAACAGACCGCCGACCAGTAGACCAACCAGCGAGCTTCTCCAGCCGGGCGGAAGGGCAAGGCTGAAGAGGAACCCGATGACGATTCCGGGCAGGGTGATCTCGTTCGGGAGAATCTGATGTTCGAGGTCTATCGCAAACAGCACGACCATCGCGCAGGCGAACAGGAGCCGCACGGCCAGCAGCGGCGTCAGGCCGAACGCGTAGTAGCCGGCGAGAAACAACGCACCCGTCGTCAGTTCGACAATCGGGTAACGGGTCGAGACGCGGGACCTGCACGTCCGGCATCGACCTCGAAGAAGCGCCCAACTGAACACCGGAACGTTTTCATACCAGCGCAACGTCCGGTTACACGTCGTGCAGTGCGAGGCCGGCCACGCGATTGATTCGTCGCGAGGAAGCCTGTAGATGCAGACGTTGAGGAAGCTGCCGACCACGAGGCCAAGGCCGAACAGAAGGACTGCGGCGGCGACCATCAACGAGGAGGCCCGGCGCTCGGCAGTGGATTGAGCGAGGAACTCGGATCGAGCGTCACCGTCGCGTCCGCTGGATCCAACCGGAACGGAACACCGGTCGGATCAGGAGGTACGCCCCGCAGCAGTCCTGCGCGCATCATCTCCTCCCACGACGCGGCCGGCGCACCAGTTCGCGCGCGGTATTGATCCGCGATGCGCTGGATGAAGTCGATCCCGTCGAGCGCGTCGAGCTGCTTCAAACGGAAGGTTGCCTGGTCGCGCAGCCAATCGGCGTCTGCATTGCGTGCAATCTCCGTCCAGAGCACTCGCGACGATGCTCGATTGCCGCCCTGCGCCAGCGTGACCGCGGCCAGGGGCCGCAGCCAGTCGGGCGCGTTCGGCAGATCGGCGGCGCGATTGAACCACATCGCCGCGTTCTGATAGTCCGCGAGCCACCAGTAATAGACAAAGCCAATCCCCTGCGCGAGCTCCCATTTGTCGGGTCGTGTGCGAAGTCCCTTTTCGAGCAGCGCAATCGCCTGGTCGGGTCTGCCGGCGCCCGCAGGATAGGGCTCCGCGAGAAACACCGATCCGAACTTGTAGACCACGTCGAAGTACGGATCGAGGGAGGTCGTCAAATCGAGCAATGGATACAGGACGTCGTACTGCTTGTTCGGCTCGTTCGACAGCTTGGTCCCGCCGTAATGCTGAACGGCGCGAATCCAGTAGATGTCCGCCAGGAGCGCATGAAACGACAGCGTCGCACGCTCGAGGATGTGCGGTGAGCGCAGGTACAGAAGGTTCGTGCTGACGCCTTCCGGCGTCGCAAGCGGCGGCTCGTGGGCCTGAATCATCTGCAGGCCGATCACCGCTGCGAACAGCACAACGAGCGCCGCCCATGCCGCGGGGTGAACCTTCACTTGAAATCCCGCTTTGAAAACACGATCACCGCCGTCAGAAGCACGAGGGCGATGTAAGTGAGGCCGTAGGCGGTCGTCACGCCGATGTAGCCAAGCGGGACCGTCTGCGCGTGTACCACTTGAAGCTTCACGTCGAACGCCGAGAAATTCGGGATCACGTAGTACACGCCCCGCGCGATCGACGCCGCCAGGGGAGATGGGATTGTGGCGCCGTAGTCGCGCAGGTCCTGGTTGAAGTGCCCAATGACCCACACGGCCGTCGTGAGGATCGCCGAAAGAAACGGGCTGGAGAAGGTCGAGAACAGCAGGGCAATCGCGGTCACGAGCATCAACTCGACCACGATGAGCGCGATCGCTTTCAGCAGCGCGGGATCGGTCGCCGGAGCCGGCCACGACGCGCGGAGGTTGGGCGGGGAGATGACCTGCATGTAGGCCAGGACCGCGTAGTACGCCGCCGTCATCACCGCGACGTTGATGACGAGCGTCAGGACGAGGCCGAAGTACTTTCCGAGCAGGAATTCCTGCCGCCGCATCGGCTTGGACAGGAGCGTGTAGATGCTTCGCTTCTCGACTTCCTTCCACACCAGGCCGATGCCGATGAAGACCGCGATGAGCAGGCCGAAGACGGAGATGGACGCAAGCCCGAGGTCCTTGATGATCTTGACGTCCTGTCCCGCCGTGAGCTCTCCAATCAGGTACGACGCCGACATGAGCAGAACGGCGAACACGACGAGGTTGTACAGGACCTTGTCGCGGACCGACTCCTTGAAGACGTTCACGGCAACGTGTCCGATGATTTTCATGCGCGTTCAGAAAAGCGGGAGGGCTGCGCGCCGCTGACCTGCCGCACGAAGAAGTCCTCGAGCGTGTCGCGTATGGGCGTCAGAGATATGAGCGCCGCTCCCTGCCCGACGAGCTCCGCCAGCGTCCGCTCGGGTGGCGGCGTCAATGGCAGCTCCAACGCGTACCGTCCTTCGGCGAGACGCGTCGCGCGTACGACGTGGCGGCACTGCTGCGCGCGCGCCAGCGCGGTCTCATTCAGGCCGTTGACCACGAGCTCCCATCCGCGCACCTGAAAGGCAAGCATTTCGGAGAGGCGCCCAGCGGTCACGAGGCGGCCGTTGGCGAGAATCGCCACGCGGCTGCACAGGGTTTCTGCATCCGCGAGGACATGCGAGCTGAAGAACACGGTGCATCCGCGATCGCGCAGCCGGAGGATCAATTGGCGGATCTCGCGACGACCCAGTGGATCCAGGCCTGACATCGGTTCGTCGAGGAACACGAGCTCGGGTTCGTTGATCAGAGCTTGCGCGATGCCGACGCGCTGCAGCATGCCTTTTGAGAACTTGCGGAGCGGGAGCCGGCGCTCGGCGCCGATTCCCACTTCGTCGAGCAGCGCGGAAGCACGGGCGCGGCGTTCGGCCGGCGCATAACCAAAGATCGCCGCAAAATAATGGAGCAGCTCCTCGGCGGTCAGGTAGTCATAGAAAAACGGCTGTTCGGGAAGGTACCCGATGCGCCGCTTGACGCCGACGTCGCCCACAGGCTTGCCGAGGATCTCGGCGCGCCCCGACGTCGGATAAATCAGCTGCATCAGCAGCTTGAGCGTGGTGGTTTTTCCCGCGCCGTTCGGTCCGAGGAAGCCGAACACCTCGCCGGGCCCGACCTGCATGGTCAGGCCGTCGAGCGCGAGATACGGACGCGGACGCCAGAAACCGACTGTGTAGTATTTGGTAAGAGCTTCGGTCCTGATCGCGTCCATCACATCAGGAGGCGCTTCCCTTCTTGAGCTCGTGCTCGATGACGGCTTCGAAGAACACCGGGCGGAACCCGCCGTTGATCTTCAGGCCGTTGATGAAGAAGGTCGGCGTTGCCTGCACATCCAGCTGTCGGCCGAGTGCCGCGTCTGCTTTAACCTGCTCCAGCACCTTTGGATACTCGGCATCGAAATCCGTGACGCCAGCAACCTGCCTGACCGCGTCCTTGATAAAGGTGGGCGTGAACTTCTCCTGGTTGGAAAAGAGGTATTCCTCCATCTCCGGGCCCTTGCCCTTCGCCTTTGCCATGCGCACCGCAGCTGCTGCCTCGCACGCCGAGGCATGGATGCCCGCCGTGTTGCACTCCGAATCAAGTGGGAAATCCATTGTCACGAAGCGCACTTTCGGGTTGTTCTGGTACTTGGCGAGGATGCCCTTGTACTCCATGTACGTTTGACGGCACGAGGGGCACTGATAGTCGTTGAACTTGACGATCAGGACCTGCGCGCCGTTGGCCGCAACGGGCACGTTCACACGAGGCTGGGCGTCGATCCACTTGTTGAACTCGGCAAGCTGGTCGGCATCAATCGTCTCCGTTGGCGGGGTATAGACTTCGCCCGCTGTCGTGACGGTCTGCTGCTCCGCTCGCGGGAAGAACGCGACGAGGGACACGGAACCGACGATGAACAGCAGAGCAAGGACCGCCAGCGCCGGACTCTTCACCACCGATCGAAGGTCGCGCGACAACCGCGACGGCAGCGCGCTGAGTGCCATAGACGTGCCGCCCGACACGAGAAAAATACCAACCACCGACACGTACATCGTCATGCACAGCGGGCACATCTTCCCGATGACGAAGAAGGAGGCATAGCCGAGATACAGCACGGCGGACAGACCGATGGTCGCGAGCACAAAGATGTAGCCGGCTGCGGCTGCGTAGGCATCCGTGTTATCGCGCCGCAGACCCGTTGCGGCAATCAACAGCACCAGCGCCGACCAGATGACTCCTCCGGCGGCGACCGGTACCCCGCGAACCGTCGCATACGGGCTTTCGAGCACGGCCTCGCAGCTGACGGTTTCGTTGATGTCGCAGAAGCTCGTGTAGGTCGGATCCTTGATGATCCGGTAGTGGACGTATAGCGCGGCAATCGACGCGCCCAGCGCGAGGAGCGCCAGCGCCAGAATCAGCGGACGAGCGTATTTAGTCATGTGGCGTGCCTGCGCGAAAATCCTACTGGACTGGAATTAGGGGTTCAAGGGGTGATTGGGTTCAATGGGTTCATTGGGTTCAATGGGTTCAATGGGTGCAGAGGGTCCTGTTGGAACCGCCTGAACCTACTGAACAGGACCTTTTGAACCCAACGAGCCTATTGAACCTAATGAACCCTATTGCAGGATTTGCGTGCCCGCCATGGTCACTGCGATGGCCGCGCCCGTGAAATTCTGAAAAATCGCGCCGCTGTTGTTGCTGGCAAAGGCGCGTGTCCCCGACTGCCCAACCGTTGCCGGGGTCGCGGTGGCATGGTAGGTCGAAAAAGAGTTCGTTCCGTTGCAGGTGGTCGCGGAGGTCCGGACCGCCACCGAATTGGTGCCGGCGGCGAGCGCAATCAGGTAGCCACTCTTGTTGACGCCATTGGCATTCAGGTCGGGGCCAATAAACGGGTCGCCGCCCGCCGTCGGGGGTGTCGCCAGGTCCGCCAGGTCCTGGGCGTAGCCATCGCCGCCACAGGTGGCCGCGTAAGTCACCTCTGCGCTGTTGATGGCCCGCATCGATCCGATCGCCGACGCTTCGTTTCCCGACATCCGGGCACGAAGCAGTCCGGGAACGGCGATCGCCGCAAGAATGCCGATGATCGCCACCACGATGAGCAGTTCGATTAGGGTGAACCCCTCGTTGTTCCGCATCTCGGCAGCACGTTCCATGGGCGCTGTCATACAGGATACAGGGAGAGGTGCCCCGGAGAGCACCTCTTCCAGCCTATGGGAGCCAGGCGCTACTGCAGAATCTGCGTGGCCGCCATCGTGACGGCGATCGCGGTCCCTGTGAAGTTCTGGTAAATCGTACCGCTGTTGTTGGTCGCAAACGCGCGCGTGCCCGTCTGGCCCACGCTCGCCGGCGTTGCGGTCGCGTGATACGTCGACTGCGAAGCCGTGTTGTTGCACGTATTGGCCGCCGCGAGCACCGCCACCGCGTTGGTGCCCGCCGCGAGCGTAACCGTGTAGCCGCTCTTCACAACGCCGTTGGCGTTCAGGTCGGGGCTGATGAACGGGTCGCCACCCGCGGTCGGAGGCGTCGCCAGAGCGGTTAGCGTGGTCGCGTAACCGCCGCCGCCGCAGCTGGCTGCGTAGGTCACCTCCGAGCTGTTGATGGCGCGCATCGATCCGATCGCCGAGGCCTCGTTGCCCGACATCCGGGCGCGCAGCAGACCAGGGACCGCAATAGCTGCAATGATGCCGATGATCGCGACGACGATGAGCAGCTCGATCAGGGTGAAGCCTTCATTCTTCTGCATTCTCTTCACGTTCAATCTCCTTGGCAGCGCGCGGGATGAAGCCTTGGCCGCTGCGGTGACCGGTGCAGGTCGTCGCCCGATCGGACAGGCTTCGGGGCAAGCGGAATGCCAGACTGCAGGCTGGCGGCGTCTTCGCTAACGTTCATCGCTGTGAGCACTTACGTGGCGTGCGCGAAACGGCACGGCAAAAAAGTGTCAAAGAGTCGCTGCCAAAAATTTGCAGGCATGACAAAAAAAAAGAGGTGCTCCGGAGAGCACCTCTTGATGCAGCCGCGTGGACAGTGCGGCTTACTGGAGGATCTGCGTGGCCGCCATCGTGATGGCGATCGCCGTGCCCGTGAAGTTCTGGTAAATCGTGCCGCTGTTGTTGGTCGCAAACGCGCGCGTGCCCGTCTGGCCCACGCTCGCCGGCGTCGCGGTCGCGTGATAGGTCGACTGCGAAGCCGTGTTGTTGCACGTATTGGCCGCCGCGAGCACCGCCACGGCGTTGGTGCCCGCCGCGAGCGTGACGGTGTAGCCGCTCTTCACAACGCCGTTGGCGTTCAGGTCGGGGCTGATGAACGGGTCGCCGCCCGCGGTCGGCGCCGTCGCGAGGTCGGTCAAGCTGGTCGCGTAGCCGCCGCCGCCGCAGCTGGCTGCGTAGGTCACCTCCGAGCTGTTGATGGCGCGCATCGACCCGATGGCCGAGGCCTCATTACCCGACATGCGGGCGCGCAGCAGACCAGGAACTGCAATCGCTGCGATGATGCCGATGATCGCGACGACGATCAGCAGCTCAATCAGGGTGAAGCCTTCATTCTTCCGCATTCTCTTCACGTTCAATCTCCTTGGCAGCGTTCGGCCCGGAAGCCTGCTTCTGCCTGATAGCCGGTGCAGCCCGGCGCCCGATCGAACAGCTGTAACGCAAGCGGAATGCCGGGCGGGACGCCAGCGCCGTAATCGCTAAGCGTCGTTGCTGAGCGCACTTACGTCGCGTGCTCGAAACGACGCATGGCAAAAAATGTCTAGGAGGCGCTGCCAAAAATTTGCAGGAATGACAAAAAAAGAGGTGCTCGGGAGAGCACCTCTTGCACTGCGTGGCCAGTGCGCTTACTGCAGGATCTGCGTGGCCGCCATCGTGACGGCGATCGCCGTGCCCGTGAAGTTCTGGTAAATCGTGCCGCTGTTGTTGGTCGCAAACGCGCGCGTGCCCGTCTGGCCCACGCTCGCCGGCGTCGCGGTCGCGTGATACGTCGACTGCGAAGCCGTGTTGTTGCACGTATTGGCCGCCGCGAGCACCGCCACCGCGTTGGCCCCCGCCGCGACCGTGACCGTGTAGCCGCTCTTCACGACGCCGTTCGCATTCAGGTCGGGGCTGATGAACGGGTCGCCGCCTGCGGTCGGCGCCGTCGCGAGGTCGGTCAAGCTGGTGGCGTACCCGCCCCCGCCGCAGCTGGCCGCGTAGGTCACCTGCGAACTGTTGATCGCGCGCATCGATCCGATCGCCGACGCCTCGTTACCCGACATGCGGGCGCGAAGCAGACCAGGAACCGCAATCGCGGCAATGATTCCGATGATCGCGACAACGATCAGCAGCTCGATCAGGGTGAATCCCTCGTTATTCTTCATTCTCTTCACGTCGATCTCCTTGACAGCGCTCGGGCCGAAACCCGGCGGCTCGTTACCGTATCGCCGCTTCGTCCACGGCGCTTGCGTCGTATGGCCGAGCCGAATTCAACGGCGCTGCCAAACTCAATCGTGTTCGACAGAAGCTCTGAAATGTCGTGGATGCTATGACTTACCAACCGCTGGCGCGCAGTGACAATTATAAGGGCTGGCAAAAACTGTCAACGAAGCGCTGCCATTATTTGGCCCCGGTGACAGCGTCGGTCACCGCGTTCGCGTTTCTGCACGCTTTTCATCGGATGTTGAACTTCTTCGCGTAATACCGGAAGGATCGGAAGCTCATACCGAGCATCTCGGCCGCCTTCACCTGAACCCCGCCCGCTCGCTCCAGCGCCAGCGCAATGTAATGGCGGTAGAAGTCCTCGCCGCGCGCCTCGAGATCGAAGCCCTCGCCGAGATCCGGCAGCATCAGACCGAGATCGGGGATCCGCTCATCGAGAGCCTCGGCGCGGCCTGAGCTCGTCGAGGGGCGGGATCCGAAATCCGGATCGGATTTCGTGGCTGCGCCCGGCGTGCGGATCTGCGACGGGAGCGAATCCGGAAGAATTGCCGGCGTTTGCTCGAGCGCGACCGCCCGCTCGATCACGTTTTCCAGTTCACGAACATTGCCCGGCCACCCGTACATCTGCAGAAACGGCAGTGACGCCTGCGCCACGCTGCGCACGGGTTTCTTCATCTGCTCGGCGTATTTCGTCAGGAAGTGTTCCGCCAGCAGTGGGATATCGTCCCTGCGCTCACGCAGTGGAGGAAGATGCATCCGGATCACATTGATGCGGTAGAAGAGATCCTCGCGGAATCGTCCACCGGCCACCAGCTTCTCGAGATCCTGATTGGTCGCGGCGATGACGCGGATGTCGGCCTGCACTTCTTCCGTTCCACCCAGACGGCGGAACCGGCGGTCCTGCAGCACGCGCAGCAGCTTTACCTGCATCGTCGTGGTCATCTCGCCGATTTCGTCGAGAAATACGGTCCCGCCTTCCGCGACCTCGATGAGCCCTTTCTTGTTGGCATCCGCGCCGGTGAACGCACCTCGCATGTGCCCGAACAGCTCCGATTCCAGAAGCGTTTCGGGCACGCCGCCGCAGTTCAACGCAACGAATGGGCGTTCGCGGCGCAGCGAGTTGTAGTGGATCGCCCGCGCGACGAGGTCCTTGCCCGTCCCAGATTCGCCGGTGATCAGGACCGTGCTCGGGGTCTTTGCGATGGTTTCCACCATGCGGAAGACCTCGAGCATCGGCTCGCTGCGGCCGATGATGTTGGAAAACTCGTACCGCGTCTTCAGCGCCTTCTTGAGCAGCACGTTCTCCTGCTTCAGCCGATGCGATTCGAGGTGCTGCCGGATTTTCAGCCGGAGCTCGTCCATGCTGAACGGCTTGGTGAAGTAGTCGACGGCACCGAGCCGCATCGCCTCGACGGCGGTGCTCGTCGACGCGTAGGCGGTCATCATGAACGCGACGACGTCGCGATTGATTTGCTTGGCCGTCCGCAGCACGTCGACGCCGCTGACGTCGGGCATCTTGATGTCGGAGAGGAGCAGATCGAAGTTGTTCTGGCGCAGCTGGTCGATCGCCTCGCGGCCGCTGTTTGCGATCTGCACGTCGTACCCGTCACGGCGGAGGACAATACGCAGCATCTCCCGCATCGACGGCTCGTCGTCAACGATGAGAATGCGGACCTTACCGGCGGCGGAGAGTGTCCCCGCGTCCGGCGCGGCGACTTTCGCCTGCGTCGAGGCCGCACTCATACGGCGGCAGCTCCAGCCATCACGACGGACGTGTCGTCGGTGGCAGTCGACTTTGATAAACGCATCGGCAGCCGCACACGGACGGTCGTCCCGGTACCGACGGTCGACGACACCTGGATCGACCCGTTGTAGTCGGTGACGATGCGATGAACGATCGCGAGTCCAAGTCCTGTGCCTTTGTCGAACGAGCTGCGGAACGGCTGGAAGAGCTGATCCAGCTCAGAGGGCGGAATCCCGCATCCCTCGTCGCCGATGGTGATCGTCAGCTCCTCGACGTCGCCTTCCTGCTCCACCTTTGCGGACATGACCAGACGGCCGCCCGATGGCATCGCGCGGAGGCCATTGGTCGCAAGGTTCCAGAGAATCTGCCGCACCTGATTTTCGTCCGCATCGAACCAGACCGGTTCCGAGGGCAGATCGACTGCGACGACGTGTTCTTCGCGAACGTCGGAGCTGTTGCGCAGCAGCGTGGCGGTATCCTGCACGACGCGGCGAATGTCAAGCCGCGTCAACGTCACGCGTTGCGGGCGCGCGTAGGCGAGAAACGATTTGATCGTGTCGTTGAGCCGCTCCGACTCGCGCAGCACGATGTCCATCAACTGCGCCTGCTCTTCGGTGAGCGGCAGTTCCTGCCGGAGCACCTGAATGGAACCCGACATGGAGGCGAGCGGGTTTCGAATCTCGTGGGCGATACCGGCGGCCATTTCACCGACGGCCGCGAGACGCTGCTGAATCCGCGCGCCGCGCTCGAAGCGGCGGACGTCGGTGACGTCCTGGAAGGTAAAAAGGTACCCGCTTCGTCCATCGGGGAGCGAGAGCGTCGTCACGGTTAACCCGATGTCCAATAGCCGTCCGTCAGGCGAGCGGTACTGATGGTCCGACCGTTGACTGCGGGTCGTCCCGAGCGTTTGCATCCGGCCTTTGAAATGCGCCGGCAGCTGCAGCAGCTCGGTGATGTCGCGGCCGATCGCCTGCCCCGACGGGAGGCCGGTGATGGTGGACGCGGCGCGGTTGAACGTCAGGATGCGGCCGTTCATGTCGGCGGTGACTAGACCGCTCAACATGCTGTCGATGACGTACTGATTGAACGCGCGGAGGTCGGCAATCTGGTTCGACGCACGTTCGAGTCGCGCGCCCGCGGACCGCAGGTTCTCAGCAAGCGAGCCGGAAAGGAGCGCGACCGCGAAAAACCCGAACAGATTGATCGCGACCGTGTACTGCGCAAACCGCTGGCTCGGCAGCTCGAGACGTCCCAGTGCGTGCCACGAAGCCGGGAACAACGCGGTCGGCTCGATGTACTGCGCGGCGACCAGCGCGAGGTAGAGGATTGCGCTCAGCGTGGCGACCTGCAGCGCGCCGCGACGGAACCGGACGGTGCTCGCCGCCATGATGGGCAGCAGATACAACGACGAGAAATAGCTTGTGATACCGCCGGTGACCTCGATGAACGCCGACACGAGAATCGCGTCCGCGCCGAGCTGCGCATCGGCGAGCCACGGATATCGATCGACGTAGCGCAGAGACCCCAGGTAGATCACGCTCAGCGCATAGGTGAGGCCGATCAGAAAGAAGAACGGATCGAGCAGGAACGACCCGGGGCGACTGAGCTGAACGAGGATCGCCGAACCGAGCAGCACGGTGCTGACGACGACCCGGACGGCGATCAGTGTCGAGAGGCGTGATCGGAGATTCACACTACCCAGTCAGCTTGCTGATCAGGCTGAAGATCGGCATGTACATCGCGATGACGATGCCGCCGACGATGCCGCCGAGCAGCGCGATCATCAATGGTTCCATCAGCGTCAGCAGGCCGGCGACGGCGACGTCGACCTCCTCTTCGTAAAAGTCCGCGATCTTGGACAGCATCGTGTCCAGCGCGCCCGTTGCCTCGCCAACGCCAATCATCTGGACGACCATCGGCGGGAACACCGCCGTCTCCTTCAAGGGCTGTGCGATGGTCTCGCCGCGTTCGATGCTTTTGCGGGTCGTCAGAATCGCTTCCTCGACGATGGCATTGCCCGCGGTTCGGGCGGTGATGTCGAGCGCCTCGAGAATCGACACGCCCGATGCGAGCAGCGTCGACAGGGTGCGGCAGAAGCGCGCGACCGCGATCTTGCGCAACAGGAGGCCGAGAATCGGCGCCTTCAGCATGACGGCGTCGACGACCCTCCGACCGTTGGGACTCCCGTAGTACTGCTTGAACCCGTACCCGGCCGCACCCATGGCGACGATGATGATGGGGCCGAAGCGGACCAGCCCGTTGCTGGCCGCGATCACGACACGGGTTGGCAACGGCAGCTCGGCGCCGAGGCCGGCGAACAGGTTCGCGAACGTCGGAATGACCTTCCAGAGAATGACGCCGACGACGAGGGTGGCGATGACAATGACCGCGACCGGATAGATCATCGCGGACTTGACCTGTCCCTTCAGCTTGACGGCCTTTTCAATGTAGGTCGCAAGGCGCTTGAGAATCGTGTCGAGAATGCCGCCCGCCTCGCCCGCGGCAATCATGTTGGTGAACAGCGGATCGAACACCTTCGGGTGCCGCTTCATCGCGTCGGCAAGCGACGCGCCGCTCTCGACATCGCCGCGCGTGGCCAGAATGACCGACGCGAAGTTTTTGTCCTCTTCCTGGGTGCCCAGAATTTCGAGACACTGCACCAGAGGAAGGCCGGCGTCGATCATGACGGAGAACTGGCGCGTGAATACGGCAAGGTTCTTCGCAGCGACGCCCCTGGCACGCTTCGGGCGCGAGGCCTTTCCCGCCGCCTTTTCCTTGACCGGATTGATTTGCGTGACGAGCACCTGCTCGCGACGCAGCGCCGAGACGACAGCGTCCATCGTGTCGGCGGCACGTTCGCCCGTCACGGTCTCACCCGACCGCGTACGTCCGGCGTAGGCAAAGGTGGGCATATGTGTAAACCAGTAGGCTCCAGGCTTCGGGCTTCCGACTTCCGCCCTTTACCTGAAGCCGGAAGTCTGGAGCCGGAAGCCCCGCTTACTTATCGGCCGACGACTGACCGTGCTGGCATGCCAGGCCTTCCCAGACCTGCACCGGCGACCACGCCCACGCCCCGGTTGATCATTTCCTGCAACTCCTCCTTGTTCGACGAGGAGCCGAGCGCCGTTTCGAGGGAGATCATCTTTTTCATGTACAGCGACGCGAGCGACTGGTTCCCGGTCTGCATCCCGAGCTTTTCCTGGCCGGTCTGCATCGCGGAATAGATCTGGTGGACCTTGTCTTCGCGAATCAGGTTTCGGATGCCGGGTGTGGGAAGCATGATCTCGAGCGAACAGACACGGCCGCCGCCGATCTTCGGCAGCAGCGCCTGACAAACGATGCCTTCGAGCACAAGTGAAAGCTGCGTGCGGATCTGACTCTGCTGGTGTGCGGGGAACACGTCGATGACGCGGTTGATCGTCTGCGCGGCGGAGTTGGTGTGCAGCGTGCCGAATGTCAGGTGGCCGGTCTCGGCGATTCGGAGTGCCGCCTCCACGGTCTCGAGATCGCGCAGCTCACCGATGAGAACGATGTCGGGATCCTCACGCAGCGCCGCGCGAAGGGCCATCGAGAAACTCTGTGTGTCGCTGTGCACTTCTCGCTGGTTGACGAGACACCCTTTGTGAGGATGGATGTATTCGATCGGATCCTCGATGGTGAGGATGTGATCCTTTCGTTCCTGGTTGATCTTGTCGATCATGGCGGCGAGCGTCGTCGATTTGCCGCTGCCGGTCGGGCCGGTGACGAGCACGAGGCCGCGGGGCCGCTCGGCGAGTGCGGCCAGAACCGCTGGAAGCCCGAGCTCCTGGAAGCTGCGAATCTTCTCGGGGATCAACCGGTACACGGCGGCCACGGCGCCGCGCTGGTTGAACATGTTGCACCGGAAGCGCGCGAGCCCCTTGATGCCGAACGAGAAGTCCAGCTCGAGGCTCTCCTCGAACCGTTTCTTCTGCGAGTCGGTGAGCACGCTATAGGTGAGCGCTTTGGTGTCGGACGGCGCCAGTTCCGCCCCCTCCAGCCGCTGCAGATGCCCGTGCACACGCACCTGCGGAGGCGTGCTGATCGTGATGTGCAGGTCCGATCCCTGCAATTCAACCGTCTTCTTCAGGAGTTCAGGTAAGGTCACTTGACTGTCTCCCTCACGACTTCATCGATGGTCGTCACGCCTTCCTTCACCTTCCGGAGGCCGCTGCCGCGGAGCGTAATCATTCCCTCGTCAACCGCCTTGCGCCGCAGTTCGAGCGCCGAAGCGCCCACGAGAATGAGTTCGCGCAAGTCCTCGGTGACCTCCATCACCTCGTACAACCCGACCCGCCCCTTGTAGCCGGTGCTGTTGCACTTTTCGCAGCCCTTCCCCTTGTTGGGAACCACCGCCTTGGCATCTTCGGCGTTGAACCCGGCGTTCATCAGAGCCTGGGGCGGTGTGGGGTGCGGTTCCGAGCAGTTCTTGCAAATACGGCGCACGAGACGCTGCGCGCAGACCAGATTCAGCGAACTCGCAACGAGGAACGGCTCGATGCCCATGTTCATCAGACGGTTGACGGTGCTCGGCGCGTCGTTGGTGTGCAGTGTCGACAACACGAGGTGGCCCGTGAGCGCGGCCTTCACCGCGATTTCCGCCGTTTCGAAGTCGCGGATTTCACCGACGAGGATGATGTTCGGGTCCTGGCGCAGGAAGCTTCGGAGCGCCGCCGCGAAGTTGAGGCCGATGCTCTCGCGCACCAGCACCTGGTTCACGCCCACCAGGTTGAATTCGACCGGGTCCTCCGCCGTCATGATGTTGGTTTCGGAGGTATTGATGCGGGAGATCGACGAATACAGCGTGTTCGTCTTGCCGGATCCGGTCGGTCCGGTGACCAGCACCATCCCCCCCGGACGCATGATCGCCGACTCGAATTTCGTGAGCGATTCCCGCTCGAAGCCAAGCTTGGTCATGTCGAGCATCAGCTTGTCCTTGTCGAGCAGACGCATGACGATCTTCTCGCCGAAGAGCGTCGGCAGACACGACACGCGGAAGTCGATTTCCTTCATCGCGCCGTGGTCCTGAAAGCGCACCTTGATGCGGCCATCCTGCGGAAGCCGCTTTTCGGCGATGTCGAGCCGCGACATGATCTTGATACGTGACGTGATCGCATCGCGGAACTTCATCGGCGGCTGCATGATGTTGTAGAGGATGCCGTCGATGCGGTAGCGGACGCGCAGCTCCTTTTCGTACGGCTCGATGTGAATGTCGCTGGCGCCTTTCTGGATCGCCGAGAGCAGGATCACGTTGACCAGCTTGATGACCGGCGCCTCCTCGCCCTGCTGGGCGAGCGCCTCGGCGCTGATTTCTTCGAACTCCTCGACGACGTCGACCACGGCCTCGTCGACGGTCGGCATCTCCTGGAGCGCTTTGCTGGCGACTTCGAGTGCCGTCGGACCGGCCGGGCCAGCGCCGTTGCCGTTGCCGGCCGCTTTGCCGTAATACTTCTGAATCGCGTCGACGACCGCCGTTTCTGACGCCACGACCGGCTCGACGTTGTAGCCCGTCATGAACTTGAGGTCGTCCATGGCGAACACGTTGGTCGGGTCCGTCATCGCGATCGTCAGCGTCGCGCCGGAGCGCGACAGCGGCACGATCTGGTACTTCAGCGCGGTTTCGGCGGGGACGAGTTTGACGACCGCGGGATCGATCTCGAACTGGGTGAGCGCGATGGAGGGAACGCCGTACTGCTTGCTGAGGAGCGCGGTGATCTCCTCGTCCTTCACGTACCCAAGCTTGATCAGGTTGAACCCGAGTTTTCCCCCATTCTGGCGCTGATAGTTCAGCGCCTCCTGGAGCTGCTCGGGGGTGATGCGCTTCTCCTTGAGAAGAAGCTCACCGATGCGTACCGCCATCGTCTAGATGCTCAGAAACTCACTCGTGCACCGAGGCCCCATCCGCGCTCGGCCTCCGAGCCGCCGTGCACGATGTAGCCTTCGAGGTACAAACCGTTGCGCGCAGCGACACTGCCTCCAGCCGTCGCAGCACGCTCCTCCGCGCCAACCGTGTTGAATCGCGCGCCGCCCCGCACCGCGATCCGTTTCGTCCAGAGCCATCGCTCGGCGCCCAGCGCAATAACACGCCGATCACCTGTTCCGGTCGCGTATCGCCGCACGTCAGCGTCAATCGCGACGATGAACGGCGGTCCGCCGGCTTGCTCCGCATCGATCGCCGCTCCTATTCGCGTCTGTCTGGGCAGCGTGAACGGCGTCGCGTCCGTCGCGAAGTCCGGCTTCCGGATGTTTCGCATCACCGCACCGAGACGCACCGGGCCCGCGGCAAACATCAATCCGGCGTCGAGATCGAACCGGTTCCTCGCGTCTCCTCCCTCGAGGTCGTCACCCACATCGAGGAGATCGCTGTCCGACCGTGACCCGTCATCGGTGCCGACACGCACAGTTCCGCGGACGTATTTCAATGTGGCTCCGGCATGCACTCCAGGCAGAACGGATTGAACGACCGTGACGCCGAACTCGCTGGCGGCAAGCGACCGCACAGACACTCCGGTCCGTGTATCTTCTCGGTTCACGGTTGGCTGTCCTGTAGGGCCAACTCCCCGTATGTCGGTGATTCTTAAGCGGTAATAGCTGAAGCCAACGACTGGAACGGCTGCCGCAAGCCATGACACGCGATCACGACGTGCAGAGGACGTCTCGGTTTTTTCCAGATCGATGATCGATCTGCCAAGCGAGATGTCCGAATATGGACCAGTCGCGAGCCCCGCCGGGTTCCACCACGTGGCGGTGCTGTCGGCGGCGACGGCGACAAACGCGCCCCCCATCCCGAGAGCGCGATTTCCCACGCTTTCAACAATCTGCGCCGACGTGCTGGTTGCGGTGATGATGATCAGAAGGGCTGCACAGAGGAATGGACGCATAGTTGTAGGGGCCGACCTTAAGGTCGGCCCCGCCGACAAAACCGTCATCGTATCGCAGGAGTTGCCAGTGAGTTCGCTTGCCGCGCGTGTGTATGGCGTGATCCGCCGCCCTCGCGTCACCTTCAGCGCCCTTGTTCAAGCGCCATCATGGGCGCCCGTTCTCATTGCGACGACAGCGGTCACGTTTCTGTGTGGAATCGCGTTTCTACGGACGGAGGTCGGCCAGCAGGCGCTCGTGGATCAATGGGAGCGCGCCGCCACGGCATTCGGCCAACCGGTTGACGACGAGGGCTATGCGCAAATGGAGATGACGGCTCGCAGCGGCATTTTCGATATCGCGTACGCAGCCGTTACCGCGCTGGCCAGCGGCCCCGCACTTGTCTTTGCCGTCTCGGGGCTATTGTTCGGCCTTTTGAAACGCCGCGGCGACCTGGCGAGTTCACCCCCGTCGTTCGTCCAGGTGCTTGCGGTCGTGTCATACGCGACGGTCATTCTGGCGCTGCGGCAGATTGTCGCGACGCCGCTCGACTACGTGCATGAGACGATTGCCAGTCCGACGACGCTCGTCCAGCTCTTTTCCATGCTCGACGAAGCGTCGCCAGTGGCCCGGTTTCTCGGAATCGTGGACCTGTTCGTGATCTGGTGGATTGTCGTGCTCGCGATCGGCGTGTCGATCGTGTACCAACGCTCAACACGGAACGTCGCGCTCGTCTTCACGGGCGCGTACGTCGTGCTGGCCCTGCTGGCGGCACTGGCGATGGCGATTTCTGGAGGAACTGCATAGTCGTTCGAAACGTTCGAGTCGTTCGGATCGTTCGGGTCGTTCATTGTCGTTCGACGTTCTGGGGGTTCGGACCATTCGGAAGCGTGACGAAGAATGGAAAATCAGAACGACTCGAACGATAAGGAACGGTCCGAACGGCTCGAACGATCCGAACGATTCAGCTTTCCATCTCCCCAGTCCGGATCCGATAGCTCTCAGCGACCGGAAGCACAAAGACGCGGCCGTCACCGATCTCGCCGGTGCGCGCCGCCTGAACGATCGCCTTGATCGCATCCTCTGCGATGGAATCGGGAACGACGACCTCGATTTCCATCTTCGGCAGGAGGCTGACGTTGTACTCCTTGCCGCGATAAATCGCCGTATGCCCCTTCTGCTTGCCGTGGCCGCGCACTTCGGTCACCGTCATGCCGGCGATATTGAGCTTCGCCAGGGCATCCTTGACTTCGTCGACCTTGTTGGGGCGGACGATACTCTTCAACAACTTCATACGCTTCCCTCCAATGTGCGTTGCAGATCGGAGGTCAGCGCGATCTGCTCCGCCTCCGTGAGTTTGGCTCCGGTCTTGGTGATGTGGAACACGTCGATCGCCTTCTCGCCTTCGGTGGCAATCAGAACGAGATCGACGTCGCAGCCGTGCTGCGAGATGACGCGGCTGATTCTGTAGAGCAGACCGAGCGCATTGCCGGCGACGATATCCAGAATCGTGTAGCGTCCCGACGCCTTGTTGTCCGTGTGGACCACCGGCGCAAATCGCTGCGCGCTGCGCGCCTGCAGAATCGACTGTTCCCGACCGCGAAGTCTTGCGGTGACGTCCGCGCGGCCGGACACCACGTCCTGCATCACGCGCAGCAGCTGATTATGCGCATCCCGATTGAGCTCGAGAAACCGCTCGTCGTCGGTGAACTCGAAGGCGTCGAGCACGAGACCGTTCGGGTTGGTGAACGCGTGCCCGCGCAGGATGTTCATACCAAACGACGACAGCACGCCGCAGATGTTGGAGAAGAGGAACGGCTTGTCGAGCGTGGCGACGGCGAGGCTCCACACGGCGCCTTTGCGTTCCAGGGAGAGGTGCACCTCGTCGGGCTTGATGTCGCGGGCGAGCCAGATGTGACGATAGATCGCCTCGCGTGGAAACACGTTCAAGTACCGCTGCGGCAGCCCCTCGATGAATCCGGTGATCTCGCCAGCGGTCACATCGTCGGGTCTGTTCGTGAGCAGCCCGTTCAGCCCCGCCTCGTTCCGCTCGATGCGCTCGTCGCCGTAGCGTTGCGTCAGGTGATTGTAGGTGTCGACGTAGAGACGCCACAGCAGCTCCGCCTTCCACGGCGTCAACGTCTCGGGACTAACGGCCTCGATGTCGACGAGCGTCATCAGGCAGAGCATCTTCAAACGCTCTTCGGTCCCGACGAGCGATGCGAACTGCTTGACGATTTCCGGATCCTCAGTGTCGCGGCGCAAGGCGGCCATCGACATCCGAAGATGATGGCGGATGAGGAAGCGTACGACCTCACGCTGCGCGTCGCTGACATGCAGGCGCTCGAGCACGTGCTCCGCCATCCGCTCGCTCTCCAGCGCGTGATCGTCGTCGCGCCACTTGCCGACATCGTGAAAGAGAAGTGCGAGGACGAGAAGCTCCGGCTCGTGCAGGTCGGACAGGATCGATTTGAATCGCAGCCGATCGCCCGAGTCGGTCGTGATGAGCCGTTCGAGATTGCGGATGGTCAGCAGCGTGTGCTCGTCAACGGTGTACTTGTGGTAGAAGTCGCGGACCACCCGCCACGAAATCGCCTGGAATTCCGGAAAGACGCGGCCGAGCAGGCCGCAATCGTGCATCTGCGAGAGCCGGGCATAGAGCCCGGGGCGCGGGGTGAGAAATCGCAGCAGCGCCGCGCGGTCGTTCGCGTCGGCGAAAAAGTCGTCGGCCCGATAGCGGTCGACGTGCTGCTGGATGCAGGAGAGCGCCTCCTCGGACACTTCGGTGCCGGCGTCGAGCGCCGCCTGGAATGCCCCGAGCCACGACGAGGCGTTGCGTGCCGCCTGAATCGGATCGATGAAGCGGACGCCGTCGCGTGACAGACCGAGGTTCGGACCGACCGGCACCGGCGCCGTTCGGCGCGCCCATTCAAGCGAGCGGCTCACAATGCGTGCGTGCCGGAAATAATCGCTCATCAGCTTTTCGACACGCTGGCGTGGCTCAGCGCCGGGATAGCCCAGCATCTCGGCGGTGCGCTCCTGCAGGTCGTGGCTCAACACGTTTTGATTCCGTCCGCATTCGAGGTGGAGCGTCGAGCGGACGCGGAGCAGGAAATCCTCGGCGTCATCGAATCGCGCCGCGTCGGCCGGACCACGGCGCAGCAGCAGCGGATCGGTGAGGAGGGCGATCGTGCGCGTCGCCGTGAGGTCTCTCAGCGCACCCGGTGCGTCCTTCACGTCCGGCTCGAGCTGGTAGAGCGTGGCGTTGAAATGGGCGTGACGGTCGTCGATGAGTGCCACGAGCGAGCGGAGTATGAACGCGTGCGTCTCGGGCTGGTGGAACAGTGCCGTGAAACGCTCGAAGACCGAGCGCGCGCCGGCGACGGGACGCGCGTCGAGCAACGCGAGCAGAAATTCCGGGTTGTCGCGCTCCAGCTCGCGGAAGTCCTCGATGTCGCGAACCTGGTGTCCGACGACGACGCCGAGATCCCAGAGCGGATTCAGAAAGCCGTGGACGAACCGTTCTTCGGCGGACCCGATGCCGCCGCCAAACAGCAGCAACAAGTCGATATCGGAGTGCAGGCAGAGATGACGCCGGCCGTAGCCACCAAGGGCGACAATGGCCAGTGGCCCATCGAAGGCGCCGGCGTCGGTGAACAGCTGTCGAATCAGCGCATCGACTCGGTCGGCATAATGCTCGAGCGTGGCACGACCGCCCGCGCCGCGGGCGATGGCCGCGCGCAGTTCCTGCCGCGCGGCGTCAAGCGACGCCTTCAACCCAACATGGCTCGCCGAACCGCTATCGCGCGAAGGCGGCGCCTGCCCCGCCGAGGCGCCCTCGCGCAAAGGCGGACCTGCCGAAGCCGGCCGCGTCATCGACATGGGAACATTCCAGAACTCCGCACCATCATATGACGGCGCGAAGCCGGGAGACCCGAGCCTCGCTCGCCGTGTCGCCCTAGTACGTGAAGCCGAGACCGGCGGACACAATCACTTTGTTCGCTTGCGGCTCGCCGTCTTCGTCCACGTTGAACGCCTTCGTCGTATCCCCGAGCCTCTGGTACTCGACGCCGACGTGAACGTTCCACGCCCCGTATGACGACATCCCGCGGATCGGAACCGTCGCAATGCCGGCAAGGCTGAAGTATCCGAACTTGTGGTCAACGAAATTTGGACGCGCGGGCGTCCCTTCGTTCAACTCGTAGTAGTCACCCATGCTGAGGCCGACCTTCGCCGGGACGGCAAGGCTCGCCTTCGAGAAGCTGTACCCAGGGCTGACGCCAAGTTCCAAATACTTGCCCGCCTTCGAACCACCATCCGCCTGATGGCCGTTGTCGGCGTCGAATTCGAACGCGGCAATCACCCACGGATGGAGCGCCGCCTTTCCGAGCGCCGCGCTGTCATCGCCACCGAACTTGAACATCAGCTCCTTGATGTTGTTGAAGCCGGCATTCGGACTCGTATAGCCGGTATAGGTGATGCCGAGGCTGCCGGCGCTGAACCCGAACGCGAGCGTGGCGTAGAAATCGGACTCGAACCACATCTTGTCGCACGCGCAGCCCAGACCCGACGACGAGCTGCGCAGCCCGGTGTCGCCGGTATGCACGCTGTTCCAGGTGCCGATGTTCAGAGTTGTGCTCTTCAGGCCGTTGTTGCCCGAACGCAGCGCAATGTCGAGTTCTGCAGACGGCTGGATCATGATTCGCGTGTCGTCCCGACGAATGCCACGAAACATATAGGCGTTTGTGAAATCGACGTTTCCGATCACCGTCAGATTGCCGGGGTTAGGATCTACAGTCTGCGCGCCAACCGGCGCGACGAGCAACGACAGGAGACTGACAACCACGAACGAGAGACACACGCACCTCAACACCAACGACTTCGACCGCATTCGTCCTCCGAATGGAGGAAGGTGAACGGTTATCCCTCACTCCATCCGGTCGCACTATAACTTACTTGCCCAGCGGGATATCCACATCGAGTTGCGTCGTCCAGAGGTACTTCGAGCCGCCAGGTTGCAGGGCGCTGTCGGTGAAGAACACCGGGCCGACCAGCAGGTCGACATACTGATTGAAGTAGAAGTAGAGGCCGAATCCTCCTGCGCCAAGCACGTTCTTCCCGGTCTGCACGTCCGCCGTGAAATTGAGCTTCTGCAGGCCTTTTATGCCGATCGGAATATCAGGCGAGAAGAAGCCCACCATCGCGCCAGTCTTCACGATCTTTCCCTCGCTGTTGGTGAAGAGGGTGTCGCTGAAGCCGTGGTACACGCCCGCCGCCACGTACCCGTTGCCAGGAATCGCCTTCTGGAACATGAGATGAATGGGGTTGTAGTCGGTCACACCATCCTTGAATCCCCAATTCCATATCCCGAAACTGATTGCCGGCGAACCGGCAAAAAGAGATGACTCCGGCGTGCACACTTTGGCGTTCAGGAAAAACAACACCGGATTGGTGCTCGGCATCAACAGGTCGTAACCGACCTCGGCCTGGACCTTACTCGATGGAAGCACGCCGATTGTCAGGCCCGTATCGACCGGGTACGTTCGCGCACCCGCGGCCGGCGGGGACGCTCCTTTCCAGAAATACGTGTCGTACGTGACGTGCGGTACGCCTTTCGCCTGGCAGTTGGCGGTCGAAGGTGCCCAGTACGTGGTGCTGGGCGTCGCCCATGTGGGCGAAGCCAACGCCGGAACAGCCGCCGCTGCGAGCGCAGCAGATCGCATCAGTACGCGTAATCGAAACGACATCGCGTGCCTCCCAGAGTAGTGTTGCGTCTCTTTCTTACCGCTTTGAGCTGAGCGTGTAGAGCACGCCGATCCCAAAGGACCCTTGTGAGGTCTTCGGGCCCTCGTCGCTCGCGAAGCTGGCGACGTTGGAAACATCGCGCCTGTATTCGATGCGCGTCAGAAAGCCGTTGGCGAGCTTGAATTCGCCGGTCAGCGTTCCTTCCTTCATCGTCTGACCCGTGCCGGTCATGAATCCGTCGGGATCGTCGAACCATTCGACGCGCGGAATGATCGCGAACCGGGGTGTCGCCTGGACCTTCAGATAGCCTGCTACGCCCTGCCATGACACCGGCGCGCCGACGATCGCATCCTTGCCGTAGTCGTAGTTCGCCATGACGCTCACCATGGACGTCGGCGTAACCGTGACCGTGGTGTCGAACAAGTGGCGGACATCCTGCGAGTTGTCGGGCTGTTCGTACCCCACCATGTAGTTCTGCACAATCGTCAGCTGTGCGACGGGTTTGATGATGGCCTGTGCGCCCACGGTCTTCCCGCCGTTGTTGTCCTTGACGCTGTTCCACCCGGTCACGACGTCGCCCATGAGCGTGACTTTGTCGCTGGCGGCGTAGGTGGCGCGAACACCTGTGTGGTAGTAGGGGATCGCGAGCGCGAAGAGTAGTGAACGCGAATAGTTCCAGTTGTCTTTCGCTTCAATCACCTCGGCACCGTGCTGCGTCACGAACTTCCCGGCGTCCACCTGCAGTCCCTTGCCGGCCGGTATGAGATAGCTCGCGTATGCCTGCTCGATGAACTTGAGGCCGTCGGCAGACGCTGGCTCGTACGCGTTGATCATCGTGGCAGCGTGGCCGAAGTTGAATTTGAGGTTCATGCCGGCGCGCGAATCGTCCGTGGGCGCTTTGGTGAGCCAGACTTGCGCCATGCTGAAGCGCACCGCGTTGTGCCGCGTGTCGAAATTCCGGTACGAGGCGTCGCCCTCAGGTTTGGTCGAGTAATAGTCGTAGTACCCGTCGACGAGGCCGGCGAGCTCGAACCGTCCAAAAAAACCGGTGGGAGTTTTGGCGCCAGTATCGGCCTGAGCGGGTGCAGCCGCGGGCTCGGCGCCCCCTGCGGCCTGAGCCGCCGCCGGCGTTGCGAACGCCGCAACGAGCGCCAGCGCGGCGAAGAGTGAAAGGGCGCACTTTGACAACGGGGATTGCAGGAGCATCGGTCCTCCGAGTGGAATGTGAGTGGAACCGCGAGCAGGTCCAGTCGCGTCGCGAACGAGCAAGATGGACGCCACCGCGTGCGCCGACGCGGCGAGTCGCGTCATGACGATTTACTCAGGGAAAACGAACAATCGGTCGTTGGACCACACGCAGCAATGCAACAAGAATGTTCTGCTCAACTAAAAGGACCACAACGTTGTTGGACATAGCGTGGCGGTGGTCCAAGGCGCATCTCCGCGGACATCACGGCGCGTCCGCGGCGCGCATCGCGTATCGCCATTCGCACATATTCGTCGACCATTGCGTCTGGGCGAACATAAATGTTTCACTGCCCTCGATCGATTCCTGATCCACGTAGTTCAGTCGCCTGATACCTGTTGCTCGACACCTTTGATCTATGATCCGCCGGTAGATACCCAACAGTCTTCGCTCGAGCTTCACCCCGCCGGGCAGGAGGATACCCCCTATGAAGGTGTACGACGCCGCCGCCATCCGCAATATTGCCGCGATCGGCCACGGTGGATGCGGCAAGACCCAGCTGGTTTCGGCGATGCTGTTTTCGGCGGGCGCCGTCAACCGGCTCGGCAAGGTCGATGACGGCAGCACCGTCACCGATTTCGACGAAGAAGAGATCGCGCGCAAGCACACGCTTTCCTCCAGCCTCGCCCACGCCGAGTGGCAGAAGACCAAGATCAACGTCATCGATACGCCCGGGTTCGCCAACTTTCTGACCGACGCCAAGGCCGCGTTGCGGGTCGCCGAAGGCGCGCTGGTGTGCGTCGACTCGGTCGCTGGTGTGGAGGTGCAGACCGAAAAGCTCTGGGCGGAAGCCGCCGCGCTCAACCTGCCACGTATCGTTGTCCTGACCCGGCTGGAACGTGAGCGTGCCAGCCTCGAACGCACGCTCGAATCGCTGCACCGCGACTGCGCGCGCGAAGTCATCCCGATTCAGCTGCCGCTCGGCGAAGAGCGCGGCTTCACCGGCGTGGTCGATCTGGTGCGCATGAAGGCGTTCACATTCGCCTCCGACGGCAGCGGCAGGATGACGGAGGGCGAGGTCCCGGCCGCGCTCGCAGACCGCGCCGCCAGGGCACGCGAAGAGCTGATCGAGATGGTCGCTGAAGCCGACGAACAGCTGATGGAGACGTTCTTCGCGGAAGGGACGCTGACGCAGGAGCAGCTGTCGCAGGGACTTCGCACCGCCACGCAAGCCGGGAAGATCTTTCCGCTCCTCTGCACGTCGGGGCTTCATACGATCGGCATCCAGCCGCTGCTCGACGCGATTGTGACCTACGTCCCGTCGCCCGCGGAACGCGAATTCCCGGCGCTGACCGCCGATGGCGAACCAACCGGCATCAAGGCTACCGACACTGCCCCGTACACCGGGTTTGTCTGGAAAACGATCGCCGATCCGTTCGCCGGCCGCATCACGATGCTGCGCGTCGTCTCCGGAACGCTCAAACAGGACAGCAACGTCTATAACAAGACGCGCGACGCTGCCGAGCGCTTCGGCCACCTGCTCGTTCTGCAGGGCAAAACACAAACACAGGTTCCGGAGCTGAAGGCGGGTGATCTCGGCGCGGTCGCCAAGCTGAAAGACACCCGTACCAACGACGTGCTCGCCGACAAGGGCACGAAGGTGAAGATCCCTGAGATCAAGTTCCCGGAGGCGGTGCTCGCCTACGCGATCGAGCCGAAGAGCCGCGGCGACGAGGACAAAATCAGCGGCTCGATGCAGCGGCTCAAAGAGGAGGATCCCTCAATCAGCTACACGAGGGACCCGCAGACACACGAACTGCTCCTGGCCGGCCAGGGACAGCTGCACATCGAGGTGACGGTCGCGAAGCTGAAACGGCGCTTTGGCGTCGAGGTGAACCTGAAGCCGCCGCGAATTCCCTACCGCGAAACGATTACGGCTTCGACGGAGGCCCACGGCCGCCACAAGAAGCAGACGGGCGGACACGGGCAGTTCGGCGACTGCAAGATCAAGGTCGAGCCGCTCCCCCGCGGCAGCGACTTCGAATTCGTCGACGACATCTTCGGCGGCTCGATTCCGCGTCAATTCATCCCGGCCGTCGAAAAGGGCATCCAGGACGCGCGCACACGCGGGTATCTCGCCGGCTATCCGATGGTGGATTTCCGCGCCACGGTGTTCGACGGGTCATTCCATGCGGTTGACTCGAACGAGCTCTCGTTCAAGATGGCCGGTTCGCTGGCGTTCAAGGACGCGATGACTCGGGCGCGTCCGACCATCCTGGAGCCCATCATGAACGTCGAGGTGCACGCGCCAAGCGATTTCGCGGGCGACTTGATGGGCGATTTGAACGGACGCCGGGGCCGCATTTCCGGGATGGACACGCGCGGCATCACGACCGTCATCCGCGCGCAGGTTCCGATGTCAGAGATGCTCACCTACGAGCAGCATCTGACATCAGCCACGGGCGCCCGAGGCTCCTACCATATGGAGTTCTCGCACTACGACGAGGTGCCGCATCAGCTGCAGTCAAAGATCATCTCGGCCGCCAAGGCGGAACGTGGGCAGGAGGCCGTTGAGGAAGTTTAAAAGTGGAAAAGTGGAAAAGTGGAAAAGTAAATTGAAAGTACGAAAGTAAAAGGGCCGGCTCACGCCGGCCCTTCACCGCGGACGCGCATCGTCCAGGCCCACCCGCTCGACTTCCTAATACAAAAAAGAACAGAGAAGTAACGGTCGCGTACAGCCTCGAATCTTCGTTAGCGACGCGCCCAAATGCTGATACTCGATCGTCGCCCGAAGCCAGATTGACTCGCTCGCACCATGTGGAGTCAGACTTTGGCCGCGGCCCCCTTCTTGCCAAACGCCCTCCTTTTTGCGTGGTGGCGCGCTGCCACTTCCCGGAGGTGAAGTCATGCGAAAGAAAGGACTGGTGCTGGGCGCACTGCTGCTGCTTGCCGGCATCGAGACAACCGCGTGCGCGGTGGTGGCACAGCCGACGCGAGCGCGCGTCGGACAGCTGATTGGTGTCTTCGAAGAGCCGACGTCGGAGGCAGTGCGAATCAGAATGGGCAACAAAGAAACGAGGGATATACGGATAGACGTCAAGACCCAATACACGAAGTGGCTCACGCATCAACCGTGGACGATCGATAGACTGGTCAACGAGAAGTCGATGACGATCGGCCGCTGCGTGAAAGTGACGCTTCGAAACGATCAGCCGCGGGCCGCAAGACGTGTCGAAATCAACCTGGACCCACCCGGCACCCCATACGATCCATGTAGGAGTATTCGGTGACCACTCTCTCGAAACTCATCGAGATCCGATCGCCGTTGAACTGTTGCGTCCGCCTCGTACAAGGAAAAGGCCGGCGCAAGCCGGCCCTTCTACTTTCAGCTTAACTTTTCCACTTTTCCACTTTTCAACTTTTCCACTTATCTACGACCCGCCAGCCTTCCTTGGCGTCGTCGATTTCTGCGCCTTGCCTCGGGTCTGGCCGCCAGCCTGACCTTTCGAGCCGCCTCCCTGTTCGCCTTTCGCCCCGCCCCTGAGGCCGCGCGCCGCGGATCGGAGGCGATCGCCGACGCTCCTGGTCTTCGTCGCAGCTGCGGCTTCCTTGTCGGCTTTATGCTCCTCGGCCGACTTCGGGTTGTACTCGCTGCCGACCAGCTCCACCTGCGCGACTTCGGCTGAATCGCCGCGGCGGAAGCCGACACGCAGGATGCGCGTATAGCCGCCTGGCCGTTCGGCATAACGGGGCGCAATCGACTCGAACAACTTGCCCACGACATCCTTGTCGGGCAGCTCCGCGAGCACGAGGCGTCGCGCGTGGAGCGACTTGCCGTTGGCGTCACCCGAGGCGACGCCACGCTTGGCAATCGTGATCAGCCGCTCGACGAAGGGCCGCAGCTCCTTCGCCTTCGGCATCGTGGTCTCGATGCGCTCATGTCGAATGAGCGCCATCGCCTGATTGCGCAGCAGCGCCGTGCGGTGCTCGCTGACGCGACCCAGCTTGCGGTATGCGAGGTTGTGTCTCATCGCTGTGTTCCCCGGTTCTATTGCTGCGCTCCTGCAGGTTGATCGACGCGCATGCCAAGGCTCAGCCCCATGCTGTGCAGGATCTCTTTAATCTCATTGAGCGATTTGCGGCCGAAGTTCTTCGTCTTGAGCATTTCGGCCTCCGTTTTCTGCACCAGCTCGCGAATCGTGCGGATGTTCGCGTTCTTCAGGCAGTTGTAGGAACGGACCGAGAGCTCCAGCTCCTCGACGCTCTTGTCGAGGTTTTCGTTCAGCGCGCCGCTACGCGGCTGATCGGCCTGCGCCTCCGTTGGCTGATCGGCGACATCCTCGAGGTTGATGAAGATGTTCAGGTGATCGCGAATCAGCTTCGCGGCAAGCGACACCGCATCCTGTGCCGTCACCGAGCCGTTCGTCCAGACGTCAACCGTGAGCTTGTCGTAGTCGGTCGTCTGTCCGAGACGCGCCGCCTCGACGAGGTAGTTGACCTTCTTGACCGGCGAGTGCACGGAGTCGACCGGAATCCAGCCGATGCCGAGGTCCTCGTCGAAATTCTTGTCCGCCGAGACATACCCGCGGCCTCGCTTCATCCGCAGCTCCATGTGGAGCTTCCCTCCTTCGGACACGGTTGCGATATGCGCTTCCGGCTCGAGGATCTCGAGGTCGGCGTCGGCCTCGATGTCCTTCGCCCGCACGATCCCCGGCTTGTCCACGCGCAGGTAGAGCGTCTTGGTGTAGTCGACATGCAGCTTCAGCGGAATCTGCTTCAGATTGAGGATGATGTCGGTGGCATCCTCGACCACGCCGGGAATCGGCGAGAACTCGTGGAGGACGCCGTCGATCTTCACCGCCGTAATTGCGGCGCCTTCAATCGAGGAGAGCAAAACGCGCCGCAGCGCGTTGCCAATGGTCGTGCCGAAACCGCGCTCGAACGGCTGCGCGTAGAACCGGCCGAACCGGTCGGTGAGAGTCTCGCGCTCGAACTCGAGGCGCTTGGGTCGCTGAAAACCTTTCCAGAGCATTGCGTGTATCCTTTCGCGAACGGGCGGGCAGCCCCGCCTCCAGGCCTGCGGGTTATGTCCACCAGCCTCCCGCTGCAGGCCTGAAAAGCTGCGGGCTGGTGGGTGCGATTTGGTTGGTGGTTCGTGGTGTGTGGTTGTGTTTGTGACTAAAACCACCAACTACCAACCACCAACTACCAACCTTATTTCGAGTACAACTCGACGATCAGCTGCTCCTGCACCGGCAGATTGATCTGCTCGCGAGTCGGGATCGATCCGATGCGCGCCGACATGCCTTCGCCGTCGAACACGAGCCACTCCGGGACGCCGCGGCCTTTCACCTCCTCGAGCGCATGCGCGATCGACGCGTTCTTGCGGCTGCTCTGCCGCACCGCGACGACGTCGCCGGGCTTGACGGAGTAGGAGGGGATGTCGACCTTGCGGCCGTTCACCGTAAAGTGACCGTGCCGGACGAGCTGCCGCGCCTGCGGCCGCGACGTCGCGAACCCGAGACGATACGCCACGTTGTCGAGCCGCCGTTCGAGCAGCTGCAGGAGCGTTTCGCCCGTGATGCCGCGCGTCCGCTCCGCCTGTTCGAAATAGCGGCGGAACTGGTCCTCGAGCACGCCGTAAATGCGCTTTACCTTCTGCTTCTCGCGCAGCTGCACGCCGTAGCCCGCCAGCTTCTGTTTCCGCGACTTGCCGTGTTGCCCCGGCGCAAAGTTGCGCTTCTCAATCGCGCACTTTTCCGTGTAGCAGCGTTCCCCCTTGAGGAACAGCTTCATCCCCTCGCGGCGGCACAGGCGGCAGACAGGACCGATGTATCTAGCCATTAATCACACTCTCCTACGCTTCGTCGGGCGGCAGCCATTGTGTGGAATCGGCGTGACGTCACGGATGGACTTCACCTCGATGCCGACCGTCTGCAGCGCGCGGATCGCGGATTCGCGTCCAGAACCCGGACCCTTCACCTTCACGTCGACCGAGCGCAGTCCATGGGTCTTCGCGGCGTTCCCTGCGTTGATGGCCGCCTGCGTCGCGGCAAACGGCGTCCCCTTCCGCGATCCCTTGAATCCGATGCCGCCGGCGCTCGACCAGGCAATCACGTTCCCCTCGGTGTCGGTGATCGTGATGTGCGTGTTGTTGAACGAGGCGGTGATGTGCACGTAGCCATGATGGACGACGCGCTTCTCGCCACGCTTCTTGAAGGTCTTCCGCGCCGGCTTTTTTCCGCCTTCGGTTTTGCCTTTTTCGGGTACCGCTGTTGCGTCTTGAGCTTTAGCCATTCAGTCTCTCGCGGGCCGGGTCTAAAGACCCGCCCCTACACGACGGGTCTGAAAAGACCCGTCCTACACTGTCTTTTTCTTGGCGATCGCGCCCTTGCGCGGGCCCTTGCGGGTGCGCGCGTTGGTGCGCGTCCGCTGGCCACGCACCGGCAGGTTGCGACGGTGCCGCAGGCCGCGGTAGCAGCCGATCTCCATCAGCCGCTTGATGTTCATCGAGATCTCCTTCCGGAGATCGCCTTCCACGCCGCCCTGCTCCTCGAGCACGCGGCTGATCTTCCGCACATCGTCTTCGGAGAGATCCTTGACCCGGACGTCCGGGCTGACGCCCGCCGCACCGAGCACATCGTTCGAGCGCTTGCGCCCGATGCCGTAGATGTAGGTAAGGCCGATCTCGATCCGCTTGGTCCGCGGGAGATCCACACCTGCAATACGCGCCATCGCTTACCCCTGCCTCTGCTTGTGCTTCGAGTTGGTGCAGATCACGCGCACCACGCCGCGGCGGCGCACGATCTTGCACTTGTCGCAAATCCGTTTGACCGATGCTCTGACCTTCATAACGTTCTACGCCTTCCTCACTATCCGACCTCTGGTCAGATCGCGTGGCGTCAACTCCACCACGACTCGATCCCCGACGAGCAGGCGAACGAAATTCCGTTCGAGCCCGCCGCCGATGTGCGCCGTAATCCGGTGCGCATCGACTTCCACTTCATACAACCCGCTGGGCAACTGCGCCCGGACGATCCCTTCGACCGTCCGATTGGCCTCGCTCACACCCGCGAGGGCGTGCGCGAGACGGCTCGCCCCAGCAGTTCCTGCATGCGCTCGGCGTCAGCGGGCAGCAACGTGAGAATCTCGCAGCTCTCCGGCGTCACCACCACCGTATGTTCGAAGTGCGCCGAGAGACTGCCGTCACGCGTCACCGCCGTCCAGCCATCGGACAGCACCTTCACCGCCGGTTTGCCGGCATTCACCATCGGCTCGATGGCCAGCACCATTCCTTCCGCCAGCCTTGGCCCGCGCCCGCCGGGACCGTAGTTCGCGATCTGCGGCTCCTCGTGCAGCGCGGTTCCGATCCCGTGGCCCACAAACTCGCGCACAACGGAGAACCCATGGCTCTCGACGTGCTGCTGAACTGCGGCACCAATATCGGAAACCCGCGCGCCCGGCTTCACCGCGTCGATGCCGTGAAAGAGTGCCGTCTCGGTCACCCCGAGCAGCTCCGTCGCCTCAGGCGACACACGGCCGATGGGCACGGTCACGGCACAATCGCCGAAGAACCCGTCCAGCTTGGCGCCCATGTCGATGGAGAGGATGTCTCCTTCGACGAGCTGACGCTTCGACGGGATCCCGTGCACCACCTGCTCATTGGCCGACACACAGACCGTCGCCGGATAGCCGTGATACCCCTTGAACGCCGGCTCCGCCCCTGCGGCTCGTACCCGCTCTTCAGCCACACGGTCGATCTCCGCCGTCGTCGCGCCTGGAACCGCCATCTGCCGCAGTTCCGCGAGCACCTGCGCCACGAGCTGATTGACCCGTCGCAGTTTCTCGATTTCCGCGCGAGACCGGCAGACAATCATGCCCGTGCTGCCTTCTGCGACGAGACGGCTGCCGATGCCCTCGCACCTGCGCCTGCCGCTGCCGCATCGTCAATCACCGTGTCCAGCTCGTGCGCGACTCTCTCCTTCGATTGGGCGCCGTTCACGATCCGGAACGTCGGTCGTTCACGGTAGAAGTCGACAAGCGGCTTGGTCGCTCGTTCGTAGACCTTCAACCGCTCTCGAACGACGTCTTCGTTGTCGTCCGCGCGCTGCACGAGCTCGCCTCCACACTTGGCGCATACGGCCGGCGTCGACGGACCTTCCGTCGACGGTTCGGCGTTGGTGCCGCACCTGGCGCAAATCAACCGGCTCGCCAGGCGACGCACCAGCTCGTGGTCCGGCACCCGCATATCCACGATGATGAGCGGGCCGTTGTTGCACTCGGCGACGATCGTGTCGACCGCCTCAGCCTGCGGCACCGTCCGCGGAAAACCATCGAGCACGAACCCGCGCCGCGCGTCAGGCCGCATCAGCCGCTCGCGGACGATCGCAATCATCGTCGCGTCGTCGACGAGCTCGCCGCGGTCCATCAACTCCTTTGCACGCATCGCGACAGGAAGCCTCGCTTTGATCCCCTCGCGCAGGATGTCCCCGGTCGAAATTTTCAACAACCCCCGCTCACGTGCGAACCGCCCCGCCTGCGTTCCTTTTCCGGCGCCCGGCGGACCCATCATGATCACGTTCAGCGCCACGTCTGGTCTCCAGTCGTCAGACCGTCGCCTTACCCTCGCCGACCTCTGATCCGCGTTTTCTTCATGAAGCCGTCGTAGTGCCGCATGATGAGCTGCGACTCCACCTGCTGAACCGTGTCCATCGCTACGCCCACCACAATGAGCAACGTCGTTCCGCCGAAGTAGAACGTCACGCC
>JACXTT010000689.1_pt1 | contig 57707 bp, 48 predicted proteins | sample 9270951 | NCBI WGS metagenome assembly JACXTT01 (sample SAMN15532306, study PRJNA645909) | rock metagenome | isolation source: weathered quartz diorite | place: Puerto Rico | collected 2017-06-21
ATGCAGATGGAGCCGCGTATCCGGAGGATGCGGAGCATCAGAAGTATCAACTGGAGTACAACACACGCGAGCGGTCTGGGCGGTTGCCGGCGGACTTGCAGTATCACTATCCGAAGAAATAGGCGACAGAGCGGACAGCAAGCCGGCTAAGGCTGCCGCAATTAGTGCGCGATTGCGGATTGGATGCGGGCTGCGGCTTCCACTCCTACGAGCATTTTTTCTAAATCCTTGCCGGAGAAATAACGGCCGGAGAGGATGACGGCGGCGATCTTCTGTGTGTTGGCGATGTCTTCGAGAGGGTTGGCTTTGAGGAGGACCAGATCGGCGATTTTGCCCGTTTCGACTGTGCCAAGCCGATCCTCAAGACCGAAGAAGCGCGCGGGATTGAGCGTGGCGGTCTGTAGAGCTTCGAGCGGCGTGAATCCGGCAGCAACGAATCGTTGCAGCTCTTCGTGAAGACTGAACCCCGGAAAGATATAAACGCCAGGCGGAGTGTCGGTTCCGGCGAGGAATGGGACGCCTTTCGCGTGCAGCAGGCGAACCACTTCGAGTTCCTTCTCGAGAAACTTCTTGCGGACGGCTAGATCGTCGTTCCCGTAGCCTTGCGTGATTTCTTCGGTGAATCGCTTCCAGGTTTTTGTCTTCCATGAGGCCGGAACATATTTGGCGCGGGCGTCTTTCGAGAAATCGGTCACATCAATCAGGTTGCCGCCGCGTTCCCAAGTCAGCGTCGGACATTGCCAGGTGTGATTTTTCGCGAGGAGCACGGCGAGCGAATCGGCGCGCTGGGGATCAAACGCGGCAAGAAAGCGAGCTTCGGTCTTGTTCCCTTTGAGAAACTCGTCTTCAGCCGCTGAGCTTCCTTCGAATATGCCAATGAGGTGTTCGAAGCTCTTCATGCCCGCATCGGACATTTCGGAAGCGCGGACGGAATCGGGCACGTGGCCTTCGAAGGCGATGCCTTGCTTTTGCGCCTCGTCGGCGATAGCAAAGACGGCGTCGCGCAGGATGAGCGATTGCAGTTTGATGAAATCGGCGCCTCGATCCTTTAGGTCAGCGACGGCGCGGCGCGCATCTTCCGGCGTGGCAATGGCAATGGAGCTTGGAAAACGCGGCTTCGGGCCATCGAGCATGGGTCCCGAGGTGTAAATGTGCGGACCGACGAGAAGACCCATTTCAATCTCGTTGCGCCAGCTCTGAACGACTTGAAGTTCGCTGCCCATGTCGCGAACTCCCGTCACGCCGTTGGCGATAAAGAGCGGCAGCGAGATGTCTTTGGCGGCGGGAAACCAGTTCCCGAAGACGAGATGCACATGCATGTCCCACAAGCCGGGAATGAGGAAGAGGCCGTGACAATTGATGCTTGGAGTTTTGCGGGGGATTGTCGAGGATTTGCTTGGCCCCAAGGAGGCGATGTGGTTTCCCACGATGACGACGGTTTGGTCAGCCTGCAGCGCGCCGGTGCGTACATCGACGACTACGACATGCTGCAGGACGATGTCTGCTTTGCCGGGGGGCGTCTGCGAGACCAGGGGTGTCGCAGGCAGCAGGAAAAGCAGGAAGGAAAACACAATCGTGGGGAGAGGTTTTCGGAGCGGGGCCATGCCGCAGAATTCTACCCGGTACAGAGAGAATTGCCACAAACCTTCTGGTGACACAAGGCGGGCGAGAGGGTGGCACGGCCAAATTGTCCTAGCGATCTGAGCTAAGTCTGACTACTTACGCTTGACCGTTCTGTCAGCACGCCATAATTTATTTCCATGGATGAAACACGTACTCGCAGAAAATTTCTCCTTCAGGGGGTTGGGGGGATCTCTGCGGCTTGGACCGCAACGCATTGGCCCGCAGCGGTCGCCGCCGCGCTGCATGCCCGCGGAGCGATGCAGTCCTCCTCTCCGACAGCGTTCGAATTTTTTACCACGGAAATGGCCGCCGAAATAGAAGCGGCCGCCGCGCGAATCGTCCCTACGAACGATACGCCGGGTGCTCGCGAGGCTGGCGTCGTGTGCTTCATCGATCGTGCGCTCATGACCTTCACGAAAAACGACCAGGAGCTGTATCACGAAGGGCTGAAGCAACTGCAAGCAAGAACCCGCGAACTTTATCCGACGATCCCAAAATTCTCTTCTGCCACGCCCGAACAACAAGATGAAATTCTCCGTTCGCTGGATACCGGCGCTACGCAGAGTGACCGGCCGTTTCGGCCGGGCCCGGAAGGCCAGGGTTTCTTCGAGACGCTGCGACAGCATACGATTCTAGGTTTTCTGATTGACCCGGATGCGGATCGCCGTGGCAACAAGGACGGTGTGGGCTGGCGCGTAATCGGGCGGGAGCGCGAGCACATGTTTCGCCCGCCGTACGGACACTACGACGCCGGATACCGCGGCTGGGAGCAGACTCAGACGGAGCCGGAAAACAAATGATGCCGAACTCCGTTCAATACAAAACCATCGATGAAGTCGATTTCGTCGTCGTGGGCTCAGGCGCCGCAGGCGGCGTTATTGCCAAGGAACTTTCGACAAACGGCTTTCGCGTTGTTGTGCTCGAGCAAGGGCCGCGCTTAACCGAAAGTGATTTTGTCCACGACGAAATCAAGGTCTTCAAGGAGAATCTGCTCACGAACCATCCGGAACTGCAGCCAAACACATTTCGCAGGACCGCAAATGAAAAGGCCAAGCTGCAGAGAGCAATTGCCTATGGGCGGTGCGTGGGCGGGAGTTCAATTCATTTCACGGCGAACTACTGGCGCTTCCATGAAGTTGATTTCCGGGAACACAGCAGGTTTGGACCGATTGCCGGAACGGGAATCGCCGATTGGCCGATTTCGTACGCCGAGCTGGAACCGTATTACGGAAAAGTTGAATCGGAAGTTGGCGTGTCAGGTGCGGCCGGCGCGAGCCCGTTCGATCCGCCGCGCTCCAAGGCTTATCCGATGCCACCGCTGCCCGTAAAATCCTCAGGAGTCATTTTTGAGCGAGCAGGAAGAAAGCTTGGCTGGCACCCGTTTCCCACGCCGATGGCAATCCTTTCACAACCTCGCGCTGGACGCGGCGCCTGCGTGGGTTGCGGCTTCTGCTGGGGATATGCATGCGAGGTTGGGGCAAAGTCAAGCACACTTGCCAGCGTGATTCCGATGGCGGAGCGGACGGGCCGATGCGAGATTCGTCCTAACTCTTATGTCTGTCGCTTGGAATTGAACGAGGGCGGACGCGTGAGCGGTGTGGTTTATTTCGACGAGAAGAAAAATATCCGGAAACAGCGCGCGAAGGCCGTTGTCGTGAGTGCGAACGGAGCGGAGACACCCAGGCTACTGTTGAATTCTGCCAACAAACAATTTCCCGACGGACTCGCGAATTCCTCGGGCCTTGTCGGGAAATATTTGATGTTCAATAGCAATGCACGTTCTGTGGCTCTCTTCGAGCACCCACTGAACGACTACAAAGGCTATGCGGATAGCCGCGCCATTCATGACTTTTACGAACTGGATCCTGAAAAGGTAGGTTTTTATGGCGGCGGGGCTCTCGATGCGCGCTTCGATTTTACACCCTACTTCTTTGCGGTTGGCGGCTTGCCGCCTGAGACGCCGCGATGGGGCGCTGCCTTTAAGGGTGCTCTGAGCCACAATTACGTCCGGACCATGGAGATTCATTCGAGTGGGACGTCTTTGCCGCTCGAGACAAACAATTTTTCTCTTGATCCGGATGTCAAAGACGCTTGGGGGCTGCCGGCGTTGCGGATGACCTACAAAGATCACGCGGACGACCTGAAGCTGATCACTTGGCTGAACGACCGAGCGCTGGAGCTTCTCGATGCTGCCGGCGCGCAAAAGAAGTGGACACTTCCCATCGCCGAGCAGCAATTCTCCGTTCAGCTGCTGGGAACCTGCCGCATGGGGAACGATCCAAAAAGCTCGGTGATCAATACTGATCATCGTACGCATGACGTAAAGAATTTGTTCTTGTGCGACGGCAGCAGTCTGGTGACATCCGGACGCGGTCAGCCCACGATGACAATTCAAGCGCTGGCGTATCGAGCCGCAGACCGCATGACCGCGCTCGCCAAGCGTGGTGAACTGGGCGCATAGCCCCAGTAGGAACATTCACGCGCGCAAACTAAACTCAGTCCCAGGGAACGGATAGCCAGGCGCGCTTTTCCGCGCTTTTCTGGATGGCTTCGCAGAGGATGAGTTCGTCGTGGCCGGTGGAGAATGTGGGAAACGAGCGCGACGCTTTGAAATTTCCAGCTTCAAGATAAGCGTAAAAATCCTTGAAAAGTTGAACAAAGGTGTCGGGGTAGCCTTCGGTGTGTCCACCGGGGTAGGCGGCGTAATTGCGCGCGGCCGGGCTCATCAATGACGGGTCTTTGATTAAAGATTCGTTGGCGCGGTTGCGGCGGCCGATCCAGAGCGTGTTGGGGTCTTCGGCGTTCCAAGCAAGAGAGCCTTCGGTGCCGTTCACTTCGATGCCAAGGCTGCATTTGCGGCCGGCGCTGACTTGCGAAACGCTATAAAAACCACGCAAATCGTTTTCGAAATGGACGAGGACGCTCGCGTAGTCGTCTGTGGCGATGGGAACTTCGTCATAGGCGCCTTCGCCGGCTTTGGAGAAAGATTCGACGCGACCGCGCGGCTTGCGGCGCGTGTGATGAATCGTGGCGAGGTCGGCGCAAATGTCCGTGATGCGGCTGCCAGTAATGAACATGGCGAGGTCCATCCAGTGCGTGCCAATGTCGGATACAGCGCGAAGTTCGCCGCCGAGTTTCGATTCCAGGCGCCAGTTCCAGTCGGTGGGATAAAGCAGCCAATCTTGATGAAATTTTCCGTGCACGAGCGTTGGCTTGCCGATGGCACCTGAAGCGACGAGAGCGCGCGCTTCCTGGCAAAGCGGATAGTAGCGAAGATTGTGCGCGACGCCGCCGACGCGGCCGGATTCCTTTTCGATGGTTTTGAGCATTTCGGATTCGCGCGAATCCATGGCGAGGGGCTTTTCGCATAAGACGTGTTTGCCCGCGCGGAGGAGCGCGCTTGCTTGTTCGAAATGAACATGATTCGGCGAGCAGATGTGCACGCAGGTGATGTCTTTGTCGGCGGCGAGTTCGGCGAGGGAGGCGTAGGAGCGTTCGAGGCCGAGAGATTTTGCGGCGGAGCTGCCGCGTTCGGCGGTGCTGAGCATGCCGCCGCGAACGTGAATGCCGAGGCGCCGGAGCGATTCGAGGTGGGCGCGGCCAACGAATCCGAGACCGATGATGGCGACGGAATGGTTCATGAGAGAGGCTCCCGATTGAAAGGATTCTGGAGAAAACGAATGGGCATTTTACGCTTAGAAGGGAGAAATGGCGACGTAAAGTCAGCACTTTTCGGCGAGGAGGCGGGCTCTTACACTTTGTAGTTCTTTTTTGACTTCATTATCGGCGTCGGGGAAGTGGAGATTCAGGTCATCGAGTGCTTCGATGATGGCGGACGCGACGATGAGGCGCGTGTACCACTTGTTGTCGGCGGGAACGACGTACCACGGCGCGAATTTTGCGGCGGTGCAGCGAATCGCGTCCTCGTAGGCAGCTTGATAATCCTTCCAATAGCCACGCTCTTTGACGTCGGCCATGGAAAATTTCCAATTCTTTTTTGAGTCGTCCAGGCGTTCGAGAAAGCGCTTCTTTTGTTCCTTTCGCGAAACATTTAGAAAGAATTTGATGATAACCACGCCGTTGCGCGTGAGATAGCGCTCAAAGCGGCGAATATCCTCGAAACGCTCCTGCCAGATGTTTTTGGTGACGAGAGAGTCGGGAAGCTTTTGCGCTGCAAGAATTTGCTGGTGCACGCGGACAACAAGGACTTCCTCGTAATACGAGCGGTTGAAAATCCCAATTTTGCCGCGCTCGGGGACGGCTTTGTGCGCGCGCCAGAGATAGTCGTGGTCGAGCTCTTCCGTGCTCGGCGCTTTGAAGGAGTGAACGTCGCAGCCCTGCGGGTTGATGCCGGACATCACGTGCTTGATGACGCCGTCTTTCCCTGCCGCATCCATGGCCTGCAGAACGATCAAGAGAGACCAACGATCCTGCGCATAAAGCTTTTCTTGCATGCGGCTTAGGAGTTTTATGCCGTCGTCGAGAAGTTGCGTCGCGCTTTCTTTGTCATGCAGCTTACCCGTATCACCCGGATCGAAATTCTTGAGGCGGAAGTCGTCGCCATTTGTGACGCAATAGGGTTCGGCAAGTTTTGCGGCGGTTTTTGCCAGTTTGTGGTTGTTCATGAGAGGGAAGAAGTCTAGTACAGAAGAGAAAAGTCCGCCGCAGAATTTGCCGCGGCGGACTCTTCAAAGCGCGGAAATCCTTTGCGCTACTGTTGATTTTCTGTGTCCTGAACGGCGGGAAGAATTTCCCAAGTGAAGTTGTCGCCGTGCTGTTGGGTGAAGAAGAGCCGCCAGCCGTCCTGGAACGGAGTCGGAATCTTGGCGCCAAGTAGACCGGAGACGGTTGGATCGCCATCGGACTGATGCCAGCCGGTGATTTCGTTGTCGCCGTCGTTTTGGAAACCAGCCATCCCTGAGAATTGCGAGTCCAAGGTCGCGGATGTATCGCGGCCCTCCGCCAAAATGCGAACCGGCTGATTCGCAGGATTGCTGTAGTCCGTGTTCAAGTCGAAGAGAAACGCAGAATCCAAAGCGTGGCGCTGCGTGTGAAGTGTATCGCCCGCATCTTCCACAAACACGATGCGGTTCGCGTCCCAGAAGCCGCAGTTGTCAAATCCGCTGTGATCTACGTCGCTACGATAGACCAGCGAGAGCGTACCGCTGTTTCCCGCTAGCTTCAGACGGAAAATCGCACCAAGTCCGCCGAAGGCAGCGGCTTCGGTGAGTGCGTTGGTGTCGCCGGTGGCGTCAAAGATGAACTCGGAGAAGTTCGACCCGGGACGGAACTGTCCGTTCTCAGGACGCTTGAACGGAGTCCCGCCGGCAGCTTTGGCGAAGGCATTAGCACTGAAAGGCGAGAAGCCATTCACGGCGGTGTCGTGAATCGTGACCCAGTTAGTCTGGAAGGTAAGGCCGTAAGTGTGGAGGTCCTTTTGGTCTTGCGACGTGATGTCGCCATCGATGTCGGCCGCGTGGAAGACGATGGCGCCGGGATGGGCTTTGGACATGACCTGCAGAACCTGCAATTTGCCGCCGGCTTTTAGATCAGAGGGCGTGTTCGGTAGAAAACGATAGACAAAACTATTCGGCTGGCGCGCGTGCGGATTCGCCGCTCCCGTTTTGCCACCCACGTCTTCAACGATAATGAGGCGGCCCCACAAATCCGCTTGAATGCCCTCATAGCCGCCACGGCCAAGGATTCCGGAAATGTCCTCAACCTGTGAAGGCACATCGAGAGTGGCTTGCAGGACGCTGGCATTCGAACCGCTTTCGGTGGTGAACAGCAAGCGGTGTGAGAACGGATACCAAGTCGAGCCGTCTATGGTGGGAAGAGGATTGTTGTTTACATCCGTGGTAGCCAGGAGCGTGACGCGGTGTGCGCCATCGGCGTCGAGATTGATGCGCGTGATGTATCCCATGCCGCCTTGGCCGAGCTCATGTCCCTGAAAAAGGAAGTGTTTGCCGTAGTCGTAGTTGAGGTCAGCCCCCTTTTGATTTCTAAGAACGAGGTAGGTGTTTTTGTCCGGCTCGGTCTTGGTGGCCTCGACTTTGTGGACGGCAGAGGGCAGATCGCCTGAAGCCGGAGTCAGAGGGCCATCGTTGTCATAGCCGTAGAAGCTGGTAAGCGTCGAAGGATTTTCCAAAGGCGTGGAGCCTTGGGCGACGATGCTTTCGATTAGTTCCGGCGAAAGAACGTTCGGCGCCGGCGCGCCCGCTACCTTTGCGTTTGCGGAAGTCACCGGCGTGAGGTGCGAAAAAGGTTCGTCGAGTGCCATAACCGGTGTGACTGGCCACAAGCTGATGCCTAATGCGGCCGAGAGTGCTAAAGCGCGTTTCAAAATGCCGGGTTGCATGAATTACCCCTCCAAAAAGTGAATTGTTGAATTCTGTCCGGTAACACGTCGTCACAGGCGGGAAAGCGGAATGTGAACGCAATTAGCGTGATCTCCGTAAGCCTGCCTAGAAACGTGAATACCGGGCGTTTGTTAGGCGAAGATAAATAGCGCGTCAAAACTGGAACGTTTGGCAACGGGATCGGCGGCGGCCGGGTCTACCAGTACTTTGACTTTGGCTAAGAGAGCAAACTAAGATGCGCGACCATGCCACTATCCAGGCGGAAGTTTCGCTTGCCGCATCCCGAGCCTACGGACGCTCTGACATACGCGCGGTTTACGGGGGTCCCGACCTTCATGCGGCTGCCGCACATAGCCGATCCTGAAGAGCTAGAGGTGGCGCTGGTTGGCGTGCCGTTCGATGGCGGAACAACCTACAGGCCTGGACCGCGGTTTGGCCCGCGAAACGTGCGGGCGCAATCGGCGATCATTCGGCCTTGGAACCCGGTGCTGCACGTAAACCCGTTTGCGCGGTTCCGCACGGCGGACTTCGGCGACCTGCCAGTGAATCCACTCTCCATTGAAGATACATTCCGGCGTATTGAAGAAGGGATCCGACCGCTGCACGAAGCCGGAGCGCGTTGCGTGTGCGTGGGTGGAGATCACTCCATCAGCCTGCCGCTGTTGCGCGCAGTGACAAAGAAACACGGGCCGGTTTCGCTGATCCAGTTTGACGCGCACAACGACCTGTGGGACGAATATTTTGGCAGCAAGTATTCTCACGGAACGCCCTTCCGCAGGGCGTTCGAAGAAGGGCTGCTCAAGGATGGACGGGTGTTGCAAGTTGGACTGCGCGGGCAGGTGTATGGCGAAGACGATTTCGATTTCGCGCGCGAGCACAAAGTGAAGATGGTGACGGCAGAGGAGTATCACAGCAAGGGAATCGCGCCGGTGCAAAAGCTTTTGCGCGCGTTCCGCGGGAAGCCGGTGTACGTCACGCTGGATATTGACGTGGTGGATCCGGCATACGCTCCAGGCACAGGGACGCCGCAAGTAGGTGGGCTAACAAGCATGCAGATTCTCGAGCTGGTTCGGGCGTTGCGCGGATTGCGAATTGTCGGATGCGACCTGGTGGAAGTCTCGCCGCCTTACGACACCGGAGAAATTACATCGTTGCTGGCCGCTAATCTCCTATTTGAAATGCTCTGCGTCCTCTAATGAGCACTCTCGCTCAAAAACTTGGCGTCAGGGATTACTTCGCGCTGGCATTCGGCACGATGATCGGCGCGGGCTGGCTCATCGTGATGGACGACTGGCTCGGGCGCAGCGGGCCAGCTGGCGCGATGCTGGCGTTTGGCATTGGCGGAATTTTGCTGCTGCCGGTCGGATGGGTGTACGGAAGATGGGTGGAGCGTTTGCCCGATGCCTCAGGCGAGGCGGCGTACACGGCGCAAGTGTTTCCGGCGTTTTTCAGTTACGCGACGGGCTGGATCATGCTGCTCGCGTATTTCATCGTGTGCCCGTGGGAAGCGGTGGCGATCGGAAAACTCGCCGCGTATCTGTATCCGGCGCTCGATCGGTATGAGTTGTACAGTGTGAATGGGCATCCAGTGTTTTTGCCGCGGCTTGTGCTGGGTGTGGCGATGACGCTTTTTCTTGCGTTCCTGAACTACAGAGGAATTCGTGTGAGTGCTTCGTTTCAAAGATGGATTACCAGCATCGTGTTGTTTCTGTTTGCCGTGATTGTACTGACGAGCGCGGCGCACGGCTCGCTTGTGAATTTTCGTCCTGTGTTCACCGCTGCGCCGCTGGCTTCGGTGATTCTAACGCTGCAAATCGTGCCGTACTTTATGACGGGATTCGAAAGCGTGCCGAAAGCCGCGGAAGAGGCTGCGCCGCAATTTGGTTCGCGGGGATTTTTTCGGGCGATTGTGATGGCGCTGTTTGTCGGTGCTGGATTTTACGTGCTGGCGATTGGCGCGGTGGCTTTCACGACGCCGTGGCAGGGGTTGCTCGGTCAGAAATTTGCAACGGCAGTAGCTTTCGAACGCGCTCTCGGCGCGCAATGGCCCGTGCGCATGATCTTGGCGATGGCCTTTCTGGGATTGTTCCAGTGCTTCAATGGGAATTTCGTTGCGTCGAGCCGGCTGCTGTTTTCGTTCGGGCGGCGGGGAACCGTTCCGCGCCCATTCCGTGAAATTCATCCCGTCTACCAAACACCGCACATTGCCGTGATTGCGATCGCGATAATGACCGGAATCGGCTTGCTGCTCGGGGATTCGCTGCTCGTGCCGGTGACGGAAGTGGGTTCGATGGCATCGGCGTTCGGATGGCTCGCGGCTTGTGTTTCGTTTTTTCTTGTGGAGAAAAATGCACGGGCGCGTTTGATCGCCGCGGCGGGTGGAGCCGTCGCGCTGCTACTGCTGCTGATGAAACTTCTGCCTGTGTTTCCCGGACATTTTTCCGTACGAGAATGGATTGCGCTCGGTATCTGGCTGTTTCTGGGGCTCGCGTTTCACTTTATTGCCGGCATGAAGAGATAAAGCTGCTGGGCATGTATACTTTTGAAGGTTTTAGGACAATTCAGAAAATATGATTCCATTTTTGCATTTGGGGCCGCTGTCGATTCCGACGTTTGGGTTGATGGTGGCAACAGCGCTTTTGGTCGCGGGGTTTGTGTTGCAGGCTGATTTTCAGAGGCGCAGCGCGAAAGCGGACGCGTTTCTCATCATCGGCGTCGCGGGGCTTGCGGGCATTGTCGGCGCGCGTTTGTATCACGTTCTCGAGCCTGAGCTGCGATCAGAATTTTTCGCGCATCCCTGGCCTCTTCTCATTAGCCGGTACGGGTTTGCCTGGTTCGGCGGATTGCTTGGCGGATTTCTCGCGCTTGTTTTTCTAGCGAGGCAGGAAAAGATGCCTCTGCTGGAATTTCTCGACGCGTGCGCGCCTGCGGCCTGTGTCGGCTATGCGATCGGGCGGATTGGATGTTTGCTTTCGGGCGACGGCGACTACGGCACACCGACTTCGCTCCCCTGGGGAATGAGTTTTCCAAACGGGGTGATGCCGACGACGGACCGCGTACATCCGACTCCGATTTACGAATTCTTGGCATGGATGTTGATTGCGTGGATTTTGTGGAAACTGGGAAGCGGCGCAATTCAGAAAGGCGAGCCGACGCGGGGAAAGATATTTTGTTATTACCTGCTCATGACGGGAGTCGCACGGTTTTTGGTCGAACTGATTCGAATCAATCCGCGCTCGTTCCTGGGAATGTCAAACGCGCAAGGGGCCAGCGTCGCGTCGGTGATTTTGGGAATTGTGTTGTTGGTCAGTCTGAGGGGCAAGCAGGCTGTCTGAGCCTTGTCAAACTCGCTGCAAGCAAACTAAATCATCTGGCGCAGAACGTACTGCAAAATTCCGCCGTTCTGGTAATAGAGAATCTCTTCGGGCGTGTCCACGCGGGCGGTCACGCAGAAGCGTTTTTCGCCTCCGTCGTCGGACTTTGCAATAACTGTGAGTGTTTTCTTGGGCTTCAGCGAAGACACGCCTTCGATCGAATACGTTTCCTTGCCGGTCAAGCCCAGCGATTGCGGAGTTTCACAGTTCATGAACTGGCAGGGAAGAATTCCCATGCCGACCAAGTTGCTGCGGTGAATGCGTTCGAAACTTTCCGCGATCGCCGCACGCACGCCGAGCAGCCGCGGACCTTTCGCCGCCCAATCGCGAGAAGATCCCGAGCCATACTCTTTTCCGGCAATCACGATTAGCGGAACTCCCGCTTCGCGATATTTCACGGCCGCGTCGTAAATGGTCATTTGTTCGCCGCCCGGTTGATACGTCGTCCAGCCGCCTTCGGTGCCGGGCGCGAGTTGGTTCTTCAGGCGGATGTTGGCAAACGTACCGCGCATCATCACTTCATGATTGCCACGGCGCGCGCCGTAAGAGTTGAAGTCGTGCGGCTTCACGCCATGAGCGATGAGGTATTTTCCAGCTGGCGAATCAACGGCGATCGAACCCGCGGGAGAAATGTGATCCGTCGTGATGCTGTCGCCGAGAACAGCGAGCACACGCGCGCCGTGCAAATCGGCGAGCGGCCCGGCGGTCTTCGACATGTTTTCAAAATACGGCGGCAGTTTGATGTAAGTGGATTTCGAATCCCACTGATAGAGGTCGCCCTTCGGCACCGGCATGGACTTCCACATCACATCGCCTTCGTACACGGCGCTGTATTCCTTGCGGTACTGGTCGCTGGAAACTGCGGAGCGAACGGTCGCTTCGACTTCCTGTGGAGTCGGCCAAATATCACGCAGATAAACTGGCTTGCCGTCGGAGCCGTTGCCGAGCGGTTCGGTCGTGAGATCGAGATCCATGCGGCCGGCAAGCGCATACGCAACGACGAGCGGCGGCGATGCAAGATAATTTGCCCGGACAAGCGGGTGAATGCGGCCTTCGAAATTACGGTTTCCGCTCAGCACCGCGACGGCCACCATATTGTTTTCTTTGATCGCTGCGCCGATTGCATCCGGCAGAGGGCCGCTGTTGCCGATACATGTCGTGCAGCCGTAGCCGACGAGATTGAATTTCAATTTGTCGAGGTAGGTGTTGAGGCCGGACGCGGCGAGATAGTCGGTAACAACTTTCGAACCCGGCGCAAGGCTTGTTTTCACCCAGGGTTTCACTTGCAGGCCACGCTCGACGGCTTTTTTCGCAAGCAGACCTGCGCCGAGCATCAGCGAAGGATTCGAAGTATTCGTGCAGCTCGTGATGGCAGCAATCACGACAGCGCCGCTCGAAAGATCGAAGGAGTCGCCGTTGCTTTTCACATGCGCGTGTTTTTCAGGGACGCCTTCCACAACTTTGGTGAAGGATGATTTTGCTTTGCTGAGCGGCACACGATCCTGCGGGCGCTTGGGGCCGGCAACCGTCGGTTCAACGGTGCCGAGGTCGAGCTCAAGCGTGTCCGAGAACAACGGATCAGGCGTGGAGTCCGTGCGGAAGAGCACCTGCTCTTTGCAATACGCTTCAACGAGCGCGATTTGCTCATGCGGGCGCGCCGTGAAATGAAGATACGCAAGCGTTTCGGCATCGACTGGAAAAAAGCCCATCGTCGCGCCGTATTCGGGGGCCATGTTGGCGATCGTCGCGCGGTCGGGAACACTGAGGCTCGAAAGCCCGCTGCCGTAAAACTCTACAAATTTTCCGACAACGCCTTTCTTGCGCAACATTTCCGTGACGGTGAGCACGAGATCTGTTGCCGTTGCGCCTTCCTTTAGGCGGCCCTTGAGCTTGAAGCCGACAACCTCCGGAATGAGCATCGAAGACGGCTGGCCGAGCATCGCCGCTTCTGCTTCAATGCCGCCGACGCCCCATCCAAATACGCCAAGCGCGTTGACCATCGTGGTGTGCGAGTCGGTGCCGACGAGCGAATCGGGATAAGCCTCCATGCGATTTCCCGAAGGCATGGCGCAAACCACACGCGCGAGATATTCGAGATTCACCTGATGGCAAATGCCTGTACCCGGAGGAACCGCTTTGAAATTTTGAAAGGAGGTTTGCCCCCAGCGAAGAAAGGCGTAGCGTTCAACATTGCGTTGAAACTCCAGTTGGGCGTTCAGGGCGAAGGAATTGGCCGCGCCAAAGCTGTCCACCTGCACGGAGTGGTCAATTACCAGCTCGACGGGAAAAAGCGGATTGATGCGCTTCGGATTGCCTCCGATTTTGTTGACGGCTTCGCGCATCGCGGCCAGGTCCACGATTGCCGGAACCCCCGTGAAATCCTGCAAAAGGACGCGCGCGGGCATGAAGGCGATTTCTTTTTCTTTGGCGCCCGGAGTCCACTTGGCCAGCGCTTCAATGTCCTCTGCGTGCACGAAGCGGCCGTCCTCGCAACGTAGAAGATTTTCGAGGAGGATGCGGAGCGAGAAGGGAAGCTTGGTGAGAGTGCAAACGCCCTGCTTTTCGAGAATTTCGAGACGCTGCACATCGAACGCTTGCGCGCCGACGTTCAGTTTGTCGCGCGTCCTGAAGGAGTTCGTCACCGAGATGGTCATCTCGACTTCCTTTCGGGGGTAAAGGAACCCTCTATGATAACCGAAGTGGCGGGTGGCGCGCTGAACGTGGTTTCGAACGAAGCCCGCACTGGAGATATACTTGGGGATCGTGAACATCGTTTTGATTTCGACGTATGAATTGGGGCGGCAGCCGTTTGGATTGGTTTCGCCCGCCGCGTGGCTGCGTGCCGCGGGACACGAAGTTGCGTGTTTGGACTTGACACGTCAGGGGCTGGATGACGTAGCAATTCGTGAAGCCGAAAGGATCGCGATCTATCTGCCGATGCATACCGCGACGCGGCTCGCGGCGCGGCTAATCCCAACGCTGCTGGAGAAGAATCCGCGGGCGCGGATTTGTTGCTATGGACTCTACGCACCGATGAATGCGCGGTATTTGCGTTCGCTCGGGGTGGAGAAGCTGATTGGCGGCGAGTTTGAAAAGGAATTGGTCGAATGGGCGAACGGTGCGATCGACAGCGATGGTTCATCAAGTATCATTTCGCTCGACCGCCTGCCCTTTCAAGTGCCAGACCGGGCCGGTCTGCCGGCGCTGGAGAAGTATGCGCATCTGGTCTTGCCGGAAGGCGGCTATCGCATCGTAGGTTCGACCGAAGCGAGCCGAGGCTGCAAACATTTGTGCCGCCATTGCCCGATCGTGCCCGTGTACAAGGGCGTGTTTCGAATCGTCGCAAGAGATGTGGTCATGGAAGATATACGACGGCAAGTTGCCGAGGGCGCGCAGCATATTTCATTTGGCGACCCGGATTTTTTTAACGGAATCGGCCACGCGATGAAGCTGATGGAAGAATTCCACGATGAGTTTCCGGGCGTCACGTACGACGTGACAATAAAAATTGAACACCTTCGAAAGCACGAAGACTTGCTGACGAGGTTGCGTGATACCGGCTGCTTGTTTGTGATTAGCGCGGTGGAGTCTGTGGACGATGCTGTGCTCGCGGCGCTGGAAAAGGGTCACACCCGTGAAGACTTTTTGCACGTGGCGCGCAAATTCCGCGAGATTGGACTGACGCTACACCCGACATTTGTGCCATTCACGCCGTGGACTACTTTCGAAGGTTACTTGGATCTGCTGGGAGTCCTGCACGAGGAAGATCTGGTGGAAAACGTCGCACCGGTGCAACTCGGAATCCGACTATTGATTCCGGAGGGCTCGCGCATGCTGGAACTGGCTGATGTGCAGAAGTTGGTTGGTCCGTTCGACGCTGAGTCGCTGGTCTATCCGTGGACGAATCCCGACCCGCGACTGGACGCGCTGAGCGCGCGAGTGCAAAGCATTGCTGCAGCCGCAGACACGGGCAAATGGCCGCGAACGAAGACATTCGAAGCCATTTGGAAGGCCGCACACGAAGCAGCGGGGTTGCACGCACCGCAATGGAAAGCCTTGTCATCTAAAGGGGTGGCATTCTTGAGCGAGCCCTGGTATTGCTGCGCGGAGCCTACAAGAGACCAACTCGTCTCGCTCGGAGTTGCCACAACGAAAAGGCAAACGCCCACGGCGATAGCCGCGGACAGCTTTGTTTAGGACGAATTTCGATCCTTCCCATGCCGCAGAAACGAATCTTACTTTTCGCTGCAAAACTCGGATACCAGACCCGCAGCTTTGAAGAAGCCGCGAAAAAGTTGGATGTCGAGCTAATCTACGTTACGGACCGATGCCACCAATTGGAAGACCCGTGGGGCGACCGCGCGATTGCCGTGAGGTTTGAAGCTCCGGAAGCAGCGGCTCATATCGCGATGCACCATGCGCGAGAAACCCATGTGGATGGAATTCTTGCGTTGGGAGATCGTCCGGTGGTAGCGGCAGCTTACACGGCGCGGGGATTGGGCATTGCGTATAACCATCCGCTCGTAGTTGAGGCTTGCCGGAGCAAGCTGCGCATGCGGGAAATTTTCCGCGATGTGGGCTTGCATGTTCCCTGGTTTCGCAAAGTGCCGATGTATCCCCCGCCTGAACCGGCGTTGCTCGGCGTCACCTATCCATGTGTGCTCAAGCCGCTTTCGCTTTCCGCGAGCCAGGGAGTGATTCGTGCGAACAATCGCGACGAATTCCGCGCTGCGGCTGAGCGCATTCGAAAGCTGCTTGACTCTGCGGAACTCCACGCCGCGCACGAACCAAATCTCGGTCACGTGATTGTGGAAGGCTACATTCCAGGCGACGAAGTAGCGGTGGAAGGCCTCGTCACGAACGGCAAGATGCGCGTGCTCGCAATCTTTGACAAACCTGATCCGCTCAGTGGGCCGTACTTCGAAGAAACGATTTACGTGACGCCTTCGCAACACTCGCGCAAGACGCAAGATGAAATTGAAAACTGCATGCAAAACGCTGTAGCTGCTATGGGATTTTCGCATGGCCCGGTGCATGCGGAATTTCGTTTGAATGAAGATGGTGTCTGGCCCTTGGAAATTGCTCCGCGTCCCATCGGAGGTCTTTGCGCCCGTGCCCTACACTTCGGCCCGGCTGCCAACGGCGAATGGATTGGCCTGGAGGAACTCCTGTTACGTCACGCGGCAGAACAGCAGGAAACGGATCTCTCCCGCGAACCACAGGCCTCCGGTGTAATGATGATTCCTGTTCCCCGCAGTGGTGTGTATGAACAAGCGAGCGGAGTCGAAGCGGCGCGAAGCGTAAATGGCATCGAGGATCTGATCATCACAGCCCGCGAACACGACACCATCGCCGCATGGCCCGAAGGTTCAAGCTATCTGGGATTTTTGTTCGCGCGTGCTCAAAAGCCCGAACAAGTTGAAAAGGCATTGCGTGAGGCGCACTCGCTTCTGCAATTTCAAATTAGGGCAACGCTTCCTGTCGGCCATCCGGTGACGGGGCAAATCAAATCGCCCGACGCCTAGTGGCGCTGGCATCAAGATCCGTCAGCCTTTCGCTTTCGGAGGAACGTATCCTTCGGGCAGCTTCGCACCCTCACCAAAGAAAAACTGCTCCAATTGCTCTTCCATGATTTTTTGCGAATTCGGATCAAGAGGGTTCAGGCGGTACTCGTTCATGATCATCTTCGAATGCTCGATCCACAGCTTCCAGGCATCTTTCGAAACATTTTCGTAGATTCGTTTGCCAATCTCACCCCTCCATGGCACGCGATCCAGTCCAGGCAATTCTTTCCCGAATTTCACGCACTTCACCATGCGCGTTCCGGGCTGAACTGGTTCGCTGGAAGGGGCGGGACCGCAACTGTCGTCTGCCATCAAAGTCCTCCGTAATTTTCCAAACTTCCACCTTACTGCAACTTTTGCTTCCTGCCTAGCGCAGCGCCTCAACTTGTCCTGCATTTTCGTGTATCGTCTTGTGCGGCGCCCGCATCTCCTTTCTGCATTGCTCGGAAGCCGGAGGAATCTTTGCCAGAAATTGACACAATTTTTTGGGACATAGGCGGAGTCATCCTCACCAACGGATGGGACCGCAGTTCCCGCAAAGCCGCTGCGGAAACTTTTCATCTGGATTGGGAAGAGTTTGCGGACCGCCACGATCTCTCTTTTCCGGCTTTCGACTGCGGCCAAATCACGCTCGAGGAATATCTAAATCGCACGCTCTTTTATCGCCCGCGACCCTTCTCCCGCGAGGAGTTCACTGCGTTCATGTTTGCCCAATCGAGAGAGCTTCCCGGTTCCCGCGCGGTCCTCGATGCCGTCACTAACAAGCGCCGCTACTTTATCGGTGCCATCAACAATGAGCCGCTCGAGCTCAACGAATACCGCATTGAAGCCTTCAAGCTTCGCCAAAATTTCCTGGTTTTCTTCAGCTCCTGTTACGTTCATTCACGCAAGCCGGAGCCAACGATTTTTCGTGTCGCTCTCGAAGTTACGCAACGCTCGCCCGAGAAATGCATCTTTGTAGATGATCGCCCCCTGAATCTGGAGAGTCCGCGGAAGCTTGGATTTCAAACCATTCACTTTCAGAATCCGGAGCAACTGAAGACCGACTTGGCTAAGCTCGGGGTTGAGGTATAGTTTTCCCTGCTGGAATCTGCATCTTCGTAGTGCAACGCGTATTTGTCCAAGGAGCAAGCATGGCTGCCGAAACGGTGCGTTCAGGAGTGTCCTATGGCGGTGTCACCGATCCTTGCGCGGTGATTCTCTTCGGCGCTTCCGGCGATTTGGCCAAGCGCAAAGTCCTTCCTGCGATGTACGACCTCGCCGTGCACAACTCGCTTGGTGAGCGCTACGCGATTATCGGCTTTGCGCGCACGGCGATGAGCGACGACAGTTTTCGTTCCACCATTGGTGAAGCCGCTAAAGGGATCTCGGAAGTCGGTCCCATCGATCCTGCCGAATGGGATGCGTTTGCCTCAAATCTCTTCTACAGTGAGGGCGATTACAGCGATCCCGATGCCTACACGCGCCTAATTAAGCGCCTTGAGGATCTCGAAGCTTCCAAACAGCTCGGCGGCAATCGTCTTTTTTACCTTTCCACTCCGCCCGAAGTCTACCCGCACATTATCGAGCAGCTCGGCAAGGCTGGGCTTGCAAAACCGCCGAATGAAAACTCCTGGGTGCGTGTCATCATCGAAAAGCCGTTCGGCCGCGACCTCGCCACCGCGAAGGAACTCAACAAAACGGTGCAGTGCGTTTTCGATGAGCGACAGATCTACCGCATCGATCATTATCTCGGCAAAGATACGGTTCAAAATCTACTTGTATTGCGTTTTGGCAATGGAATTTTCGAGCCGCTCTGGAACCGCAATTACGTGGACCAGGTGCAAATCACGGCCAGTGAAACGCTCGGCGTCGAGCGCCGCGGTGGCTTTTACGAAACTGCGGGCGCGCTGCGCGACATGATTCAAAGTCACGTCTTGCAGTTGACTTCGCTCACCTCTGTTGAGCCACCCGCAACCTTTGACGCGACCGCCGTCCGCAACGAAAAACTGAAAGTGCTGCAGTCGATCCGACCCTACGATCTCGAGGGCGTCGCACAGGCGGTTGTGCGCGGGCAATACGCTCCCGGAAAGGTGGACGGCAAGGCTCTGCCCGGCTACCGCCAGGAGCCAGGCGTCAGCGCCGCATCGCGGACCGAAACCTTCGTCGCCATGCGCGTTCTCATCGACAACTGGCGCTGGGCCGGCGTGCCGTTTTATCTCCGCACCGGCAAGCGCCTCGCGAAACGTTCCACCGAAATCATGATTCAGTTCAAACGCGCGCCGCACGTCGTCTTCCGCGGCAAGGAAGTCGAACCGAACCGCCTCGTCCTGAACATTCAGCCCGACGAAGGAATTTCCGTCTCTTTCGGCGCAAAACGGCCGGGCACGGAAATGAGCATCGGCAATGTCACTATGAATTTCAGCTATCAAGAGGGCTTCGGCGAATCCACGCGCAGCGCGTACGCCACGCTTGTCAACGACTGTGTCCGCGGCGACGCCACGCTGTTTGATCGCGCCGACAGCGTCGAAGCCGCGTGGTCGCTCGTCGATCCTATCCTGGATGTATGGAGCGCCGCGAAGAGCGCCAAAGTCCCGGAATATCCCGCCGGCAGCTGGGGACCGAAAGAATCGGACAACCTGCTCGAACGCGACGGCAGATCGTGGTACAACCCATAGTGCCACTTTTGCAGAATTAAGCAGATTTAATTCGTTTCAGCACTTTAGGAGATTACGTTGATCCTTGCTGGCGATGTTGGCGGTACAAAATGCAACTTGGCGCTATTTTCGGAAAAAGGCGGCAAGCTCACACCCGTTTTTCGCCAGCGCTTTCGAAGCAAAGATTTTGCCCAGTTTGATTTGATCGCCAAGGAATTTGCGCGCCAGGCCGCGACGCATCTCGCCGGAGAAAAAATCGAAGCCGCGGGATTCGGAATCGCCGGGCCGGTCATCAACAACCGCGTGCGCGCAACAAATCTTCCCTGGACGATCGACGCCGCCGTTCTTTCGCAGGAGCTCGATGTAAAACACATCGTTTTATTGAACGATCTCGGCGCCTGGGGCCATAGCATCGAGTACTTGGATCCGAAACAATTCCTTGTTCTGAATCAGGGCAACGCGGAGCCCGGCGGAACGCGCGGACTTCTCGCCGCAGGCACTGGCCTCGGTGAATCGCTTCTCGTTTGGGACGGCAAACGCTACCGCGTCGTTCCTTCCGAAGGCGGCCATTCCGATTTCGCGCCGCACACCGAACAGCAAATCGAACTGCTGCGCTTCATGAAGCGCCGCTACCCGCAGGTCAGTTGGGAACTCATTCTCTCCGGCCGCGGCTTCCGCACGCTGCACGAATTTTTGTCCAGCACCGTCAAGCACGCCACTTTCGACGATCCCGACGCTGACCCCGCTCCGGAAATTACCAAAAATGCTCTCGCGAGAACTTGCCCCGTGTGCGTCGAAACGCTCGACCTGTGGACGGATATCTACGGCGCGGAAGCCGGTAATCTTGCGCTAAAGGTTCTCGCGCTTGGCGGCGTTTATGTCGCCGGCGGCATCGCCGTCAAAATTTTGGACAAAATGAAAGATGGCAAATTCTTCCAAGCGTTCAAGGACAAGTGGCATTTCGAGAACCTTCTAAAAAACATGCCCGTCTCGGTAATTCTCGACGAAAACGCGCCTCAACTCGGCGCCGCCTACGAAGCTCTCCGCCTCCTCAAAGGTTGATCCGTTTCATCCATGCTTGATTTTTCTGAACGCTTCGGCGAATGGAAACCTGTCTCGCGCGTCGCCGGCATCTCTTGGCTCGTGGTCTATGTGCTCTTTCTGCTTTACGCCGCGTTCGACCAGTCCGGCTTCCTCTTCCTCGACTACGCCAACCTCATGATTCACGAAGCGGGCCATCCGCTCTTCGGCATCTTTGCCCGGTCGGACGAAGCCGGCTTCGGTTACACGTTGATGATTCTCGGCGGCACACTCGCCGAGCTCGTCGCTCCTTTTGCCTGCTTCATCTATTTTTTCTTCAAACGCGAAACGACGGGCGCCGCCTTCTGCGCTTTCTGGTTCTTCGAAAATTTTCTCTACATCGGCACGTACATGGCCGACGCCCGCACGCTCGCGCTTCCGCTCGTCGGCTCTGGCGACCACGATTGGGAGATTCTCTTCACTCATTGGAACGTACTCATTCACGCCGAGCAAATCGGCCACGCCACTCGCTTTCTCGGCTGGCTTGGCATGCTCACTGTCATCGCCTGGTTCGCCTTCCACACCTTCCGCGGCCCTTCCGAATCTTCCTCGTAGGGGCGCAGCATGCTGCGCCCCATCTCGTCACGGTCAAATGTACTTGAGCTGTTCGGGTTCCCCGTCTTCGCGTTGAAAGGGTGGGTTCAACGCTTTTGTAGTGGCCGATCTTTAGATCGGTGCGTTTTGCTTATTACTTCTGCGCCTTCCCCGCGAACTCTCCAAACCTATCCAATTCCAAATCTCGCGAGTCCAGCACATTCCTCTGCAACCAATAAAGGTGCCCCGAGCCAAAAATCACCAGCACGCGCTCGTCCGGCGATGAGATAATGCCGCGCAAGTTCGCAAAGATCCGCGCGTTGCGCCGGTACCACTCCGCAAGCAAATCCGGCCCCGGATAGTCCTTTCCATCCGCAAACTGCGCGAAGTCCATATACAGTTCCTGATCCTGGCGAACTCGCTCTTTCTCGTTCATGAAGAGCAGCAAATCGGAAATCGTTCCTTCTTTCAAAATCGCCGATTCGTGCTCCAGCAGCTTCGGGATCGTCGCCATCCATTCGTCGAGTTCTTTCTGCTTCCCGTTTCTCTTCGCGAACTCCTGCACCTTGTCGAAAGGGAAGTCGCCGTCCACATCAATCGGATAAATCTGTTTGTGCCCCAGGTCTTTCGCGAGGCGGAATCCCAGCTGGTCAATCTCATTGCGCGTGAGCGTGTATTTTCCGTCCAGGTAATCCTGGTATTGCTGCACTCGCTTGCCGCCCGGGTCCGATTCGATTGCAATCTTTGTCGGATGAAATTTCTTCAGCTCGGCAACCGTTTGCGCGATCTCCTTCTGCCGCTTCGGCGTCAGCACGTCATCTACCTGCAAATTAAAAATGTCCCGCCCCGGATTCGCCATGTGAAACGTTCCCAGCACCAGCACGTGAGCCTTCTTTGGTTCACTGGTGGTTTGCTTCACGCCCTGTGCCACCGCGCCTGTGGCCAACCACGCGCAGCCCGCCATCACGCCCACCACTCGCACCATTCTGTTCATCGCTTCCTCCACTCAATAGTTACGCGGAATGAAAAACCAATGTTCCCGGTTATGCGATAGCGCCTCTGTCTATTCGCGGCTCATGTTATCGTCGAATCCGAACTTTCTGGAGGCGCTTCCGTGAAAAATCGATTCCCAATTACGGTGATTCTGCTCTTAACCTGCGTGCTTGCGCCAGCTACTTTTGCCCAAGCCGCCAATCCAAAATCGCAATCCGTCGCTTTCGCAAACTCTCCCGACCTCAACACTCCTCCGGGCTACACCCATGCGGTCGTCGTCAATTCCGGAAAACTCATTTTCATCGCCGGTCAGGTCGGTCTCGATAAGCAGGGAAAAATGGTCGGCAAGGACGACTTCCGCGCCCAAGCCGCGCAGGCTTTCGCAAATCTCAAAGCGGCTCTCGCTGCCGCAGGCGCAAAACCGGAAAATTTAGTGAAGCTCAACTATTATGTCGTCGGACTCAATCACGAAAAACTTCTCGCCCTCCGCGAACTTCGCAGCAATTTCGTCAACAAGGAAAATCCGCCCGCCTCGACTCTCATCGGAGTCGCCTCCCTCTTCAGCGAAGAAGCCTCCCTCGAAATCGAAGCCGTCGCCGCCATCCCTTGACCGCACTTCGAAAGCCGGATCAGCCTAAGTGCCCCGAGCAAAGCCGACGGTCGCTCGCCACTACTCTTTTCCTGCGCTACAGTATTCACCATGAGCTCAACTAAACCACTCCACCTGGACATGAATGAGCAGATCGAGTGCGCCTTCACGCTCGCCTCGCGCTTTTACACCGATCCGCACATCCTCGAAGTCGAAAAGGAAAAAATCTTTCGCCGCACGTGGAACCTCGTCGGCACAACGATGCAATCCTGCGGCGAAGTAAATGGCGTTCAGAAAACCATCGCCGATCCCGAAACTTATTTCACCGCCGACGTCGCCGGCGAACCGATCCTCGTCATTCGCGATAAGCAGGGAACTCTTCGCGCCTTCAGCAATGTTTGCCGCCATCGTGCCGGCCCCATCGCGCTCGGCAGCGGCTGCAAGAACGTCATGCGCTGCCAATATCACGGCTGGACCTACACGCTCGAAGGAAAACTCATCGGCACGCCCGATGTGGACGGCGTCGAATTTTTCGACCGCAGTACGATGGGCATGGTTCCGCTTCGCGTCGACACCTGGGGCGATCTCATCTTCGTCAATTTCGACAAGAGCGCCGAACCGCTCTCCGCCGTCCTCGGCGAAATTCCCAACCAAGCGCGCGGCTTCGACTTCGAGGGACTAAAGCTTGCCGAGCGCCGCGACTACGTCATCAATTGCAACTGGAAGGTCTACGTAGACAACTATCTCGAGGGCTATCACATTCCGATCGCGCATCCCGGCCTAATGAAGGAAATTGACTACTCGCAATACCGCACCGACACCTATCGTTATTATTCGCAACAGTTCGCGCCCATTCGCGCCATGAAGCCGGATGATTCCGGCGAACGTTTTTATGCGCCCGGCACAACAGGGCTAAAGGAAGCGCTCTACTTCTGGATTTTTCCGAACCTGATGCTGAACATCTATCCCGACAATCTTTCCACAAATTTAATCGTGCCGCTTTCGCACGACAAAACGCTCACCATCTTCGAGTGGTTTTTTCATGACACCGATTCACCAAAAATGAAAGAGCGGATCGCGAAAGCCGTCGCCTTCAGTGATGAAGTCCAGCAGGAAGATATTTTGCTCTGCGAAAACGTGCAAAAAGGATTGAATTCGTCCACGTACGATCGCGGGCGCTACTCCGTGAAACGCGAAAACGGCGTCCACCATTTCCACATGCTTCTTCGCGAATTCCTGGAGAAGTGAAAATGATTTTCTTATCTACTTGTGCGGCGCGTACGAATCAGCTTTGGAAGTTCTCGAATTCAAAATCTCGAAGCTGCCGTTCGCCCGCGCCGTGATTTTCAAATAATTTCCTGTATCGGGCCCGTCGAGATTCGCCAAAAATTCCGGCGACGAATTGTGAACCGCGCCGCCTTCTTCCGACCAATGCAATTGATACAGCGCGGAAAGCCCGGGCGAGCTATGAACAATGTCCCACGCAGACGGACTTCCGCCTTTTTTCGCGCCATTTTCCATAATCGCCACGCGCGGTGCGACGCCGTGAACGAGCGCCGGACTTCCGCTGTAGTTGAATCCGTGGTGCGTCGCAATCAGAATGTCCGCGTGACCGAGTTTGTTCACCGGGCACATGAGTTCGAGTTCCTTTGCCCACGGCAGGTCGCCCAAATCCACAAGGCGCAAATTTCCAAAATTCATCACAAAGCCAAGTGAAAATTCGTTTTCGGTGTGGTCCGCGGGAGGCTGCGGAACCAGTTTGCAATTTTCATTTTTCATTCCGGCGTTTGAAAGAGGTTTTTCCAGAACTTTTCCGCCACCGTTCACAATCACAAATTCCGCGCCGTGAATCGGCAACGTGTCGCCGGGTTTTGCGGGAATGCGTTTGTATTTTCCGCTCGCCAGAAGTTTTTGGTAAGCATTCCAACCTGTCATCGTCGGCGCGTTGTCTTTTTCCATGTTTTCGCCGTGATCGATAAACGTTCCGATGGGAATGCGCGCGGCAAGTTGCGTCACGCCGCCGACGTGGTCGCTGTGATAGTGCGTGATCAGCACGTAATCGATTTTCGACATGCCGGCATCCTTGGCAGCGGCGACGATGCGATCCGCGTCACGCCCGCCGAATCCATCCCATCCCGTATCGATCAGCAGCGATTCTCCCATCGGTGTAACAAACAGCGTTGCCTGACCGCCTTCCACATCAATGCAATAGACGAGCAGCGGCTTTGGTGAGTCCGTGGGGGCAGCGGACAAACTTTGCGCGAAAATGAGTGTGGCGATGATAGTCAGTGCGAGCGAGACGCGAAGGGCGGAAAACCCATCGCGAAAAAAGCGCCTGCGCAGGTTTTGTGGGTCTGGCATTTGAAGGTCCTCCAGAAAAGGAAAGACAAATCGTACGTGAAAATATTGCACTGAGTAATGAATTAAGTTGCCCCACCTTTTCAAAGGAGCTGCCGGGAAGCGGAAGTCATCTCTAACGATTGACGCCGCTAGCGAGGAAACCCCCGTCAACGGCAAGCACATGGCCTGTGACGAAGCTGGCGGCGTCCGAAGCGAGAAAAACTGCTGCGCCGACGAGTTCGTGTAATTTTCCAAAGCGACGCATCGGCGTGCGAGTGAGAAATTCCTTGCCGCGCTCTGTGCCGTCGAGAAGAGCGGCGTTTAAATCGGTGCGAAAGACGCCGGGCGCAATGGCGTTCACGCAAACGCCTTTACCAGCCCATTCGATGGCGAGCGATTTTGTGAGGGATGCAACGGCGGCTTTGCTGGCGGAGTATGCTGCCACTTCGTAAAGAGCGACGAAGCTTGAGAGGGAAGCGATATTAATGATGCGGCCGTAGCCACGCTCGATCATGTGACGGCCGATGACGCGGCAGGCACGGAGAGTGCCCGTCAGATTCGTCTCGAGGATAGAGTTCCATTCACTGTCAGGAAGGTCGAGAGTAGGGGTGCGTTTGGTGCGGCCGGCACAATTGACGAGAATTTGCACGGAGCCGAATTCGTCGCAGGCGGCTTTAAGAAGGTGTTTGATCGTAGACTCGTCGGTGACGTCGCAAGAAACTTCGAGAGAACGCTTGCCAAGAGCGCGAATGTCTTTTGCCGCGGCGGTCACGAGGTCTATGCGGCGGCCCGTGGCGACGACGTCTGCGCCGGCTTGGGCGAGGCCTCTTGCGATTTCCAGTCCAATTCCGCTGGTGCCGCCGATAACGAGCGCAGACTTGTTTTGCAATTCCAGGCTAGGATGGCCCACGGATTTCTCGCTCCATTGTAAGATTCAGGAACGCTGCGATTTTATAGCACGAAGGAGCAATTGCGTAATGCGAATCACCGACGCGAAAGTGATCGTGTGCTGCCCGGGGCGGAATTTCGTCACGCTGAAGATCACGACGGAAGACGGGATTTACGGTCTGGGCGATGCGACGCTGAACGGACGCGAGCTTGCCGTGGCGAGCTATCTGACGGATCACGTGATTCCGATTTTGATCGGACGTGACGCGCGGCGAATCGAGGACATCTGGCAATACCTTTATAAGGGCGCGTACTGGCGGCGCGGGCCCGTGACAATGTGCGCGATTTCCGCAGTGGATACAGCGCTGTGGGACATCAAGGGAAAAGCGCTGAATACGCCGGTGTATCAGTTACTGGGAGGAGCGTCGCGCGAGTCGGTGATGGTGTACGGGCACGCGAGCGGCGCGGACATTGAAGATACGGTGAAAGCGGTTGCGCACTATTTGTCGCTCGGCTACAAGGCGATTCGCGCGCAGAGCGGAATTCCGGGAATCGCGAGCACGTACGGCGTGGGGAAGGGGCAGATGTACTACGAGCCTGCGGTGAAAGGTGCGCCGCAAGAAGATGTGTGGAGCTCGGAGCTGTACATGAATTTTGTGCCGCAATTGTTTGCACGGCTGCGGAAAGAATTTGGAGAGGATATTCCGTTGTTGCACGACGTGCATCACCGGCTGACGCCGATCGAGGCGGCGCGGGTGGGAAAGAGCCTGGAACCCTATCTTTTGTTCTGGCTGGAAGATCCAACTCCAGCGGAGCTGCAAGAAGGATTCCGGCTGATCCGGAAGCACACGACGACACCGATTGCCGTGGGCGAAGTGTTCAATTCGATTTACGATTGCCAGCAACTGATTCAGGAACAATTGATTGATTACATTCGGACGGCGGTGGTGCACGCGGGCGGGATTTCGCATCTGCGAAAGATTGCGAGCTTGGCAGAACTCTATCACGTACGAACCGGATGCCATGGAGCGACGGACATGAGTCCGGTGTGCATGGCCGCGGCGCTCCATTTTGATTTAAGCGTGCACAATTTTGGAATTCAGGAGTACATGCGGCATACGGAAGAGACGGATCGCGTTTTTCCGCATGCTTACACGTTTACGGACGGCGTGATGCATCCGGGTGACAAGCCGGGACTCGGCGTGGATATTGATGAGGCGCTGGCAGCGAAATATCCGTATGAGCGAGCGTATTTGCCGGTGAACCGGAAGCTGGATGGGACGATGCATAGCTGGTGAGTGAAAGTTTTAAGTTGTAAGTTTTAAGTGGTAAGTAGCAAGAGATAGAAAGACCACGACCTGAAAGGGCGACCGCAGCAGCTAAGATCGGCCACTACAAAGGGGCGGGCTCGTTGACCACGGGTGGCGCGACAGAGTACGATTTTTGCTCCGCAGATGCAAATGACCATTTTGCCCGCCTCGGCATCAAATGCCGAACGAGAGAACTAAGTGGTCGAAAGACGGAATAGCAATATCGCAGGAGGAAAGACATGACAGCAGGAGAAGGAGCCGCGCGAGCGGAACAAACCACCATGCTACGCATCAACGACGAAGCCCCCAACTTCACCGCCGAAACGTCCCAGGGAACGATTAATTTCCATGAATGGATCGGCAACAGCTGGGCGATCCTCTTTTCCCATCCGAAAGATTTCACGCCTGTGTGTACGACGGAACTCGGATATATGGCGGGGCTGCAGCCCGAGTTTCAGAAGCGGAACGTGAAGATTCTCGGGTTGAGCGTGGATCCAGTGAGCAGCCATGCGAAATGGTCCGTGGACATCGAGGAAACGCAGGGCCACAAAGTTAACTATCCGATGATCGGCGACCCGCAGCTGAAGGTGGCGAAGCTCTACAACATGCTTCCGGCAGAGGCGGGAGACAGCTGCGAAGGAAGAACCGCGGCGGACAACGCGGCGGTTCGAACCGTATTCGTGATTGGGCCGGACAAGAAAATCAAGCTGATGCTCAGCTATCCGATGAGCACGGGACGCAACTTTGACGAAGTCTTGCGTGTCGTGGATTCGATGCAGTTGACGGCAAAGCACAACGTGGCAACTCCCGTGAACTGGAAGCCGGGCGACGACGTGATCATTCCGACTTCGGTTTCGGATGACGCGGCGAAACAAAAATATCCGGAAGGGTTCAAGACACTGAAGCCGTATCTCCGGGTCGTGAAACAACCGGAGTAAATTTTGGTGGTGGGTCCAGGTTGGATTTTTGACTTATTGTGTCACGATTCAGAAAAATCCAAACTGGCCACTACCTACTTTCTTCGCGAGGGGGTCGGCCAGCCGTGATCCTCAAACAGTTCTATTTGGGCTGTCTGGCTCATGCGTCGTATCTGATTGGCGATGAGAAGACGGGCACGGCAGCGGTGGTCGACCCACAACGCGACATTGGCATCTATCTCGCGTTTGCCGCAGAACATAAACTCCAAATCAAACATGTTTTTCTGACGCATTTGCACGCCGATTTTGTCGCGGGGCATTTGGAGCTGCGCGACCAGCTTGGCGCAACGATTTATTTGGGCGCGAAGGCGCAGGCGGAATATAAGTTCACGCCGATGGCCGATGGAAGTGCGGTGGAGTTTGGCCGCGTGCGAATGAAGGCGCTCGAAACTCCGGGGCACACGCCGGAGTCCATTTCGATTGCCTTGTACGATCTCGATAAAAGTGAAACGGAACCGCACGCGGTCCTGACGGGAGATACGTTGTTCGTCGGCGACGTGGGGCGGCCGGACTTGCGCGCAGCACTGGGATGGTCGGCGACGGATTTAGGCGCGATGCTTTACGATTCGTTGCAGACGAAGATTTTGCCGCTGCCGGATGCGAGCCTGGTGTATCCCGCGCACGGGGCGGGATCGCTTTGCGGGAGGGCGATCAGCAAAGAAACGGTTTCCACGATCGGCGAGCAGCGCAAGGTGAATTACGCACTACAGCCGATGAGCAAGAAAGCGTTTATTGATTTGGTGACGGCAGATCAGCCGGAAGCACCGCCATATTTTGTGTACGACGCGGTGCTGAACAGCAAAGAAAGAGCGACGCTGGAGGAAGCGCTGGAGCGCGAATTGAAACCGTTGGAATTGGAACGAGTTCTTGAGCTGCAAGCAGGCGGCGCGCAGATTTTGGACACGCGCGAGCCGGAGGAGTTTGCGGCGGCGCATTTGGCCGGCAGCACGAACATTGGGCTGAGCGGGCAATACGCAACGTGGGCAGGAACTATTTTGAACCGTGAGAAGCCGATAGTGATTATTGCGAATCCCGGGCGGGAGTCGGAATCGGCGGTGCGATTGGGACGGATTGGATTCGACAACGTCGCGGGATATTTGAAAGATGGCATGAAGAGTCTTGCAAGGCGCGGCGAGTTGACGAGGAAATCTGAACGGTATAGTCCCGCGCTTGCTGCGGAAATTCTTGCTTCGCGAGAAGCACCTCAGCTTTTGGATGTGCGTGGAGTCCGAGAGCGGGAACAGAAACGGATCGAGGGGAGCGTGAATATTCCGCTGAATCGTCTTTCGGAGCGAGCGGGCGAGCTGGAGAAAAACCGACCCGTGCTCGTGCATTGCGCTGGCGGTTACCGTTCTTCGATTGCGGCGAGTCTTTTGGAGCAAGCGGGTTTTGCGAGCGTGAGCGAAATTGCGGGCGGGATGGCGGCGTGGGAATTGGCGAAGCTGCCAGTGCGAGCGGCTGCGTCCTGAGTGGGGCGTAGAATCCACCTGAAATATTCTCAGATCAAAGTTGACGTTTCTTTGTGCGAAAGGCATCGTGGACTTAAGAGGGATGTTTTTGTAGCATGGCCCGCGTGAAGAAGACGAAAATCGGAAAACGAAAAGTTGCGGCGAAGAGCGGTGGCGCAAAAAGCATCGGCGAATATCTTGCGCGCGTGCCGGAACCGGGGCGTGGGACGCTCGAGAAAATCCGCTCGGTGATTCGGTCGGCTGCGCCCCCAGCGACTACCGAACTCATCAGCTACGGGATTCCCGCGTTTAAGTACAAGGAAGTGCTGGTCTGGTTTGCAGCGTTCGCGGATCATTGCAGTTTGTTTCCCAAGGCTTCCGTCATTGAAGAATTCAAGAGCGATTTGAAGGGCTACACGATATCGAAGGGAACCATCCAGTTTCCACTGAACAAGCCACTGCCCGCCGGACTCGTCAAGAAAATGGTGAAAGCGCGTGTGGCGCAGATAGAAAACAAGAAGAAGAACTGAGCGGCGGAGCTTCCTATGAAGGCCGCGTTCCTGAATAGCCCCCAATCCATTGCGAAAAGGCCGCTCATCGTGGGAGAACTGCCGAAGCCGACGGCGGATGCTGAGCATGTGCTGCTTCGTGTGCGAGCGTGCGGAGTTTGCCGCACCGATTTGCACATTGTGGAAGGCGAGTTGCCGGAGAAACTGCCGCGCGTAATTCCCGGGCATCAAATTGTAGGCGAGATCGTTGAGGGCGGTTCGAATGACATCCCGGCGGGAACGCGAGTAGGAGTTTCGTGGATCGGGGGAATTGACGGCACGTGCGCGTACTGCCGCCGTGGACTGGAAAACCTTTGCGACAATCCGAGATTCACGGGATATACGGTGAACGGTGGATATGCAGAATTTGCGCTGGCGAGGCGCGATTTTGTTTTTCCGCTTCCTTCCACCTTGGATGATTTACATGCAGCGCCGCTATTGTGCGCGGGCATCATCGGATTTCGAAGCTTGCGCGTTGCGGGAGTTGAGCCGGGCGATCGTGTGGGTCTATTTGGCTTCGGATCTTCCGCGCATTTGGTGGTGGCAGTTCTGCGAGCTTGGAGCTGTTCGATTTACGTTTCGACGAGAGGAGAGTCCCATCGAAAGCTGGCGGCGGAGCTGGGAGCCACGTGGGTCGGAAGCGAAACAGAAAAGCCTCCGGTGGAGCTCGATCGCGCGGTAACGTTTGCTCCGAGCGGGGCTGTGGTTGTTGCGGCGCTGGCGAGTTTGCGGAAAGGCGGCGTGGTGGCCATCAATGCAATCCATCTGGATCGGATTCCCGAATTTGACTACGACCGATTGCTATGGGGCGAGCGGCAAATTCGAAGCGTTGCCAACATGACTCGCCAGGACGCCCGGGATTTTCTGCAACTTGCCGCAGAAATTAGATTGCGTCCGAAAGTGACGTCGTTTACGCTCCATCAAGTCAACGAAGCACTCGCCGCCGTAAAAAGCGACAGCATTGATGGATCGGCCGTGGTTGTTCTCTGACTACAGAAGCTTCTTTCTCAGCGCAGCCACCAGCAAAGCGCCGCAGCCCAAGAGCGCGAACGATGCTGGTTCGGGTACCGAGGAAGACGGCGGACCGCCGAGGTCTGGAGTGAGTGAAGTATCCAAAAATCCGTCGCCTTGCACGTTTTCGTAGCTCGTTAAATCCAAAGAACCGAATTTGCCAAAGATATCCACGGAAACGGTATTGCTTCCGGTGGGGCTATCCGACAATTCGTAAGCGCGGATGCTGGGAAGCGGCACGAGCGTCAGCGGATTTACGATGGGATTTCCGTTCGGGTCCGTTAGGAAGATGTAATCGGCGTTCGCCGCCGGCGAGTTGGTAGTGGAATTGGGAGTGAGCGCCATGTGAATAAAGCCGTCGAATGTGTGAGTCGCGCCCGTGGTCGAGTCGTGGGCGACAATGCTGAATCCAAAATCGGCATCACCGGTCCAGATCCCATTCGTGAACGTGAGTGTGCCGAGCTTGAAAGCATTTGTTGGGTCAATGTTGTTGATAGCAAAGCTGCCTGGGTCATGGGCAGTTTGAAACGTCAGCCCATTGGGAGTACCGGAGTCAACAAAGAAGGATAGTTGATTGACGGTGTCGTGAGCCGGATCTCCGCCGAAGGTCGCATGGCCAATGCCTTGAACGGCAGTGCACCCGATGTCCGGACAAATAACGGGAGTCGGAGGCGGTGGGCCGATCACGCCACACGAGTTTGCAGGACAATACTCATAGAAAGTCTGGTTTTGCCCGAGAACATTACCGGTAAAACTTGTAATCGCCGCGGTCACGACTATATTGTCTGCGCGGGCAGCCCCAGCAAAAGTGAAGAGGAAGACGACACAAAAGATAAAGAAAAGGGCCCGCAAAACCACGTGTTTGGACATGTGGTTGCCTCCTTCAATTTAGACCTGTAGCCTGCTTTGACCTGTGCCCCGAGTCAGCTTCTAAGGCAAGTACGATGCCAATACCCGCATTGTCGTAGGATTCCTAACTCCAAGCAAACATTGGAGTAGCTCGGGCTGGAATGCACCTTTGATGTATAGCTATCTGCCGCCCTTGCATGAATGGGATGCATTGTTTGTAGGAAAAAGACTACGCGAGATATGGGCAACTCGCGTTAAGCCCGATTCATCATAGGTTGGGATAACCGATTCAATGCCAGAACTAGAAGTCTGCGTTGACGGCCTGAGAACAGCCTGATGTACTAGAAAAAGCAGGCTTTCAAGAAAGAGGTCCCGGCCCATATGCGTCGTCTAACGCTCGCGGTTGTTTGCGCTCTCTGTGTGATTGCCGGCGCCTACCGAGTGCGAGCCGCCGGCTTGAAGCCAATCCGCGTTTCCGCAGGAACGGTTCTTTCCTTTTATTTGCAGACCCGGCTTAATCCCGAGAATGGCAGCGTCATTGACCAACTGCCCAAAGGAACCGTTCTCAATATCAAGATAATGGACTCCATCGATTCCGATGTAACTCGCGATGGAGCCGAATTTCGTGGATTAGTTGTGACGCCCCTCGTTTCCGGAGACGAAGTGATCATTCATTCCGACGCGCAGGTGCGGGGTTTGTTCGCGATTTTGAGAAGCAGGAGTCATCCAGAAGGATTCCGCTACGAATTATTGATTACAGGAATTACCGATGGTGGGAAGACGTTTCAACTGACTGCCTCGCTAAATCCTTCTTTCCACGACGCTCCCGCACGGAGTAATGCGAACTCGGCCAGTCCGGCTCCCGAAGCGGAGAGAAATGGTTCTTCAAGCACGAGCAATAAGTAATTTTTTCACGCTCTGCCTTCACTACCACCGAGTAAATTCTGGAATGTAATTTTTGCGCGTCGAGTTAAACCGTGCAAAAAATTCACGATCGTTTGAGTGAAGAGAGGAAGATAGGAAACTGCGCCGGAATAGTTTTCCAGTCCCAGTACTAGCTCAAGTGACATCGCATACAACGCACTACAACTCCTAAAACCAACAATAAAAGCAAGATACAAGAAAAAGTGAAGGCGTTCCGAGAGTGGCCGAGTATCTGCAGCCACTTTCGCACCAGTCAAAATTCTAGGAGGCGTTTGCGATGAAAAATGTATCGCGTATAGCTCTTTCCGTGTTGGCGTTCCTCTTCTTTGTCTCGGCGTTGGGTATTTTGCCCACATCTGCGAAGAGCAGAGCAGGACAGCAAGGTGGCCAGCAACCCGCCGCTCAGGCGCAAACCGTGTCGGGAAAGATTGCATCGGTTGAAAAGTCTTCCTTCTCGATTAACGTGACGTCGGGCGGCAAAGAGCAACACTTCACCAATGAAGCCAGCGGTCCCAAGACGATGACTTTCCAAATCGACAAGAACACCACTGTGGATGGCCAGCTGCAGGTTGGGGCCAATGCCGATGTCACTTATCGGACAGAAGGCGGCAACAACATAGCGATCAGCGTTCACGTCAGCTAGTCACCCCAGAACACCAACAAAGAACCAGGGTTTTGCGCGTACGATCTTCCGTATTCGCAAAACCCCGGTTGCTTTTTTGAAGCGAGAATAGGACGAGCGCCCTCCTCACCACGGCTGAGTTTATTCAAGATTCGAAACAAATAGTTGCGAACCGTGCGTTCGCTTAAGCCCAGCTCACGCGAGATATCGCGATTTGTGCGGCCTTCGGCGACAAGATGAACGAGTTCCTGCCCGCGCTTTGTCAGGAGTTGCGCGAGCGATTGATTCCGGCAGGGTAATCTATAGCACCTCCGTCGACGCTCCCTTTGATGCGCTATATAGCTGTTAGTTCAGAGCTGAACTATGGCTACGTGCGGCGATGACTAGCTATCGGGCAAATCTCGGTGATTCGGTCATTCACCTGTCCAACAAGTCGGCGGCTCAAACTATGCGCTGCCACGGCAGGCAGCGATGGGAGCAACTTGGATAGGCCGGGACCGGGAACGTTAACGGTGAATTTCCTCAGTAGAATATCCATTTTGTGCTTGACAACTACAGCGATACAGCCTAGAAGAGCACTAATACAAAAGCACTAGGGGTGGTCTAACTGGGTTCTCTTTTCTTACCTGCCCTAGTGTTTGTGGTGGGCTCCAACGGGTCCCAAACAATTGAAGAAAGAGTTCTTCAGGGGGGGCGTATGCGAGTGCGTGGGTTGTTAGCGGGATTGGTTTTCCTTCTCGTTTTTGCCATTGTAATTCCTAGTGCTATAGCACAGAAGACAACGGGAACAATCACCGGCACGGTGACAGATCCGGCCGGTGCAGTGGTTCCCGGAGCGACAGTGGTCATCGTTAACAATAACACTGGCGCGACGCGTGAAACTTTCACCAATGACCAGGGTGTGTTTTCCTTCCCAGAGCAGAGCGAAGGCGTTTACACGCTGACGGTCACCAAGGCCGGTTTCAAGAAGCTCACGCAGCAGAACGTCCAACTGCACGTGGCCGACGTAACGAATCTCAACGTGAAGATGGATATGGGCGCAGCGTCCGAGACGGTCGTCGTTGAAGCAAATGCGGTCAGCGTGAATACCTCGACGGGCGACGTCTCTAATACGATGGCGGGGGAGCAGATTCGCGAACTGCCGGTCAACGGCAGAAACTTCGTCCAGTTGACGACGCTGGTACCGGGCGCGGCAGTGGGCGAGTCCTTCGATAACAAGAATAAGGGTTTGTTCGCTGGCGTGGACATTTCTTTCAGCGGCTCTCCCTCCGTCGACAACCAATGGACTGTTGACGGCGCAGCGAACAACGACATCGGCTCGCAGCGCACCATTCTGATTTATCCGTCGATTGACGGCATAGAAGAGTTCAAGATTCAGCGCAACAGCTATGGGCCGGAATACGGCGGCGCTTCCGGCGCGCAAATTAACATCGTAACGAAAACCGGTAGCAACCAATATCACGGCGATGTCTACTACTTTGGCCGCAATGACGTGCTCAATGCGAGGAACTTCTTCCTGCAACCGTGCCCAACTGGTTCGAGCAACGATCCGACGTGCAGAAAGCAGATGTTACGCCGGAACGATTTCGGCTACACGATTGGCGGCCCGATCAAGAAAGACAAGGTGTTCGTGTTCTGGTCGCAGGAATGGAACCGCGAGCGCCGCGGGCGCGTCCAGCATCACTGCGTACCCACTGCAGCGATGCGCAGCGGCGATTTCTCAGCGTCGCAATGCGGTCCGGCGCCCACCGATCCCGAGACCGGCAATCCATTCGCGCTAGGACTCATTCCAGCTGCCCGTCTCAGTCCGGCCGGTCAGGCATACCTAGCGCCTTTTCCGCTTCCAAACCTCGCCACACCTAATGCCAACGGCGACAACTGGGTTGATCAGGTCAAGATTCCAGTAAATTGGCGCGAAGAAAACATTCGCGGCGATTGGAACATCAACAAGCACAACACGCTGACCATACGCTTTACCCAGGATTCCTGGCTGAATTTCCTTCACGCGGACGAAGCCGCTGGCCTGTGGGGCGACAGCGATTATCCGGCACTTTCGGACACGTGGAATCAGCCCGGCAAGTCTGCATTGGGAAAGATTACAACGACGATTGGTGCGACGGGCGTAAACGACTTCCAGTTTTCCTGGTCCGGCAACCGCATCTACATCTCGCAAGCGGGCGATAATCCGGCCCTGAACGACGCCGTTAACGCTGCAATGCCCCGCCTATTTCCGTTCAGTGACAAGGTTTACGGACAAAAGGTACCTCTGCCGACTTGCTGGTGCGGCGCTCCCGCCGGCACGCTGGGCATTCAGGGACCTTGGTTTAACCGACAGGACTTGTATGTGTGGAAGGATGACTTCTCGAAAATCTCCGGATCGCACATCTTCAAGTTTGGTTTCTTGTACAGCCGTAACGCGAAGGACGAAACAGTCGGCGCGGAAGGCGGCGAACTGTGGGGCGGCGGAGACGCGAACAGCCCCGCGGTGGATTATCGCGGCGGCGGCTGGTCAAATAGTCATGGCATCGGGACTGGCAATTACTATGCCGACTATCTCCTGCGCGGAGAAACGTTCGGTTATGACGAGGTTCAGAAACACGGCATCGCCGAAGTTCGCTGGCGCGACTATGAGTTTTATGCGGCCGATACATTCAAGGTCAGCCGTCGTGTAACTCTTAACTATGGTGCGCGCTGGTCCATCATTCGAGCCCCATATCTGGACGATAACAAGCTAGGCGGCTTCTCACCCGCTGTGTACTTCGCAGAGACCTCTGCTCCAGCCGGAGATCCGTGCCGCGGCATTATTCTGCCGAAGGGCGCCGTCAATGAATGCGGTGCTCTTGGTTCGGCGGTCACGCCGCCGTTCTTCGAAAACCGGTCACTGGTCAAGAACAACAACCACATGATCGCCCCCAGGCTGGGAATCGCATGGGATGTCTTCGGCACAGGGCGCTTCGCGATTCGCGCGGGTGTCGGTCAATTCTACTCTCGCGATCGTTTGCTGGCCATCAGTATGCGAGCGGTGAACACTCCATACGGTGTGGCAACGGGAGGATCCATTACTCTGGATGGTAGTGCCCGAACCACGAACCAGGCTGACTGCACGACAGGCACAGGGTGCGCATTCGGCGTTTCGCTGGGCGGCTCTCCGCAACAGGGATTAGATCCGAGTCCAAACCAGGCAAACAGCTGGCAGTGGAATCTGACGACGGAGACCGCCCTTTGGCGCAACAGCAAGCTTGAGGTGGGATGGGTAGCCAATCGCGGCATTCATTTGCAGAATGCCGTCGACGCCAACCAGATCCCCGTGTCTGAACGTCTGAATGCGGCTCAGCTTGCTGTGACCGGCGGTAGCACGCAGGGCCTGCACCCATTTCCGTACCGCTCAGCAGCTCAGATGACCATCTGGAGCCATCGCGGCGATTCGATTTACCACTCTCTGCAGGCCTTGTTCACCAACAAGATGACCAACAATTCGATGTTTCAGATCGCCTATACATTCTCAAAGAACCTGGGCGATACAACATTCGGGTACGTAGGCACCAACACCGTCTTCTCTGACAACACAAATCCGCGCATCAACCGCGGACCGGTTGACTTCGACCGGCGCCATGTGTTGAGTGCGACCATGAACTACAATCTGCCGAGCTTCTCCAAATCCAATATCTTCGTCCGGCAGGTCGTCGGAGGCTGGGAAACGAACACGATCGTTAACTATGCCAGCGGCAACGCTATCACCGTCCAAGGCAACAATGGATTGGGTGACGCTTCCGGAACTGGCACGACGGGCGGACTGTTCACATCGAGGCCGTTGCGCGATTACAGCCAGCCCTGTCACCTCAGCAACGGCGACAGGACGCAATGGCTGAATCCCAAGGCCTTCACTTGGAATGGCTACCAACTTGGAACCTTCGGCAACAGCGGACCGGGCCAATGTGCCGGGCCGCCGGTGAACAACACGGACTTTTCCATCGTAAAGAACTGGAGAATCGGAGGCGAAGACAGCAAGAAGAAGATCCAGCTTCGACTGGAAATGTTCAACGTATTCAATCATCCGCAATTCCGGTTCAATGGCCAGAACCTGAGTTGGAATGCAACGGGCGTAACCGTCGTAGATGCATCGGGTAACAATTGCAAATCCACCCCTACGACTTGCGTGGCCCTTAAGGGCGGCACGCTAGACCCGTCCCTCCAGTTCGGGAGAACACCGGTTTCAAGCCAGAGCGGAAACCGCGAAATCCAATACGCGCTTAAGTTCTACTTCTAGCCAGAATTTAAGTAGCAGTACACCACCACCCCAAACGCCGGGCCCGAGCGATCGGGTCCGGCGCTTTTTTGTCGCTCGGAATGAGTTAGCATGAAGGATGAAAGCCCAGGGGACGATTCGTTTGAGTGCCTGCCAGTCAACGAGCGCTCAGTTGTGCAGGCCCATGATCCTGCTCGCGGCCAGCCTTTTTTCCTTGCCTCTCGTCACCGCTGCGCAACAAGCCGCAAAGCGCACAACAAGCGAGCGGCTCTCGATCACTGCATTGATCGCCAAGAATCGGCTGGACGAGGCTGAGAACCGCCTGTGGACCATTCTTACCAACAGGCCGGACGACACGAAAGCGCTGAACCAAATGGCTCGTGTCCGCGTCTTGCAACGCCGAGACGCAGAAGCTCAGGCGTTGTATAAGCGAGTGCTGGATATCAAACAGGACGATCTGGCGGCGCTTCGCGGCCTGGGCGGCCTTGCTCACACGCAAGGCAAGAATAAAGACGCGATCCAATACTTTGAGCAGATAGCGAAACTTACGCCCAGGGATCTCGAGGCGAACCAAGCTCTTGTCACTCTGTACGCCCAGTCACAGGAGTTTGAAAAGTCGTTAGCTGCGGCGGAAAGACTCCCCGCCCAAGGGGGTCCGCCCGAACTGCTCCCATTTTTGGCGGACGACTATTTTTCAACGAACCAGGCGGAGCGAGCGGCGAAGCTGGTGCCAGCAGTTCTCGCGGGCGCATCGTCGCACCCGCAGACGTTGTATGACTTCGTCCTAGTGATGCTGCGGCACGGCTACATCCAGGATGCGGCCCATATGATGGAAGCCGCCCAACCGAAAACCATGACTGGTGAATATTTGCGGACGCTTGCCCGCGTTCGCATGGGGCAGCGCCGTCCTGACGAAGCGCGTGGACTGCTCGACCGGGCACTAAAACTGAATCCTAAATCCTACGAGCTCTATATGGACTCCGCCCAAATTGCCGCCCACCAGAATCACTGGGACGATATGATTCAGTTCCTGCGGCGTGCGGACGAAGTTCGGCCGGATCAAGCCGAAGTACTGCAGAAGCTCAGCCTTACGCTCCTTCGCACTGGACACCGCTCAGCAGCCGTGGCGACGGCAAGGCGCTTGAACACGCTGGATCCAGAAAACGCAGACAACGCATACGTCCTCGCCTATACGCTAGTGGAGGCGGATCTTGAGGAAGAAGCGCAACCCTTCGCCAAGAAGCTCGTGTCACTGCGTCCCAAAGACGCGAACAGTCAACTGCTGCTTGGAATCATTGCCTATAAAATCGGCAAGATGGAGGACGCGCGGCAAGCGCTGGCGGAGTGTCTTGCGCTGACGCCTGAATCGCCCGATCCACGATACTACGTGGCGCTGATCGAAAGGCATGAAGGGAATCTCGAAGGCGCGCAGAGTCAGTTGGAGGCGCTACTTCAAAAGAATCCTTCGTACACAATGGCGAACGCCGAACTTGGCACTATCTACTTGCAGGTCGGAAAGCCGGAGCAGGCGAAAGTCGTGCTGGAGCGGGCTGTACACGACGCGCCCGATGTTTCCCAATATCACTATCATTTGTCGCTGGCGTATGCGCGGCTGGGTATGCAGGAGGCGGCGAAATCGGAGATGGAGAAGTACACCACTTTGCGCCAGCGCGAAGACGAGGAAAAGAAACAGGAAGGCTCTTCTAATAACACAAAGACAGGAGAGTCCCACCCTTGAAGTCTCGGGAAAGAAGACAATGACTTTGCGACTCAGAGTTCTGTGCGTTCTTTCCCTGGCTGCGGTCTCCGTATTGACGCCGCTACGGATCGTGGCACAGACCGGCGCAAATGCTGCCAAGGCTGCGAATCCAGCAGAACAGCATTTCCGCGCCGCGCAAACCTTTCAATTAGCGGGAGACTTGGACAAGGCGGCGGCCGAATATCGCTCGGCAATATCGCAAGGCCTGCAACAGATTGGCAATCTTCGAGTGGCTCGATCCGAAACTTCTGTCGGCTTGGCCTTGCTCGATCGGGCCGTCCAGATCGATCCATCGAACGGTGTCGCCAAGCTGGATTTGGCGGTCGCCCGTTTCCAGACGGGAGACATAGAAGCCGCCAGAACTGCAGTTGAGGATGTGCTGCATCAGAGCCCGAACGACCCGCGTGCTTTGATCTTCGCCGGAAAGCTGTCTTTTGAGCGAGGCGACTTCGCGCGAGCCGCGGAACGGCTGGAAGTGGCACTTCAACTAGAGCCGGGCTTCGAAGTCGCCTACACCCTGGCGCTTGCGGACCTGGCGCAAAAGAAGCCGGTGGCTGCGGGAATTTTATTCGATGAAATGCTAGCTTCCTCGAAGCCAGATGCTTCGATGCGAGTGCTCATCGGAATTGCGTACCGCGAGACGGGGTATTTCGATCAAGCGGCAACCCACTTCGCCAAAGCAGCCGACATCGATCCGAAAAAACAGAATATTCATTCTGCCTTAGGTATCGCGAGGTATTTGCAAGGACCCGAGCACGACGACGAGGCGCGTAAGCAGTTTCTGGCCGAGCTAAGTCTCAATCCGGCAGACTACGCGAGCTGCTACTATTTGGGACTGATCGCCGCACGTTCGCACCAACCCACGGCCGCAATCGAGTGGCTGCAAAAGGCTGTGAATGCCGCGCCGACCAGCGTTGATGCAAACATTGCTCTCGGTAAGGAGCAATTTGAGCGAGGTCTATATGCCGACGCATCTTCCTCTTTTCGGAAGGCCATCGCCTCCGTCTCTCCGGACCAAATCGTCGCACCGCTGGTAGTAGCGCATGAGTGGCTCGCGAAATCTCTCGAAAAGCTAGAGCAAAGTGAGCTTGCGCGCGAAGAGTTCGAAAAATCTCAAGCGTTGCAAGCTAAACTTAAGTCAGGCACTTCCGACGCCGATCGTCTCGCAGCGTCTCGCGATATTCAGCAAGTTCTGCGCGGCGAATCCAGACCAGTAGCACCACTCTCGGCAAAAGAGTCCGAATATATCCGCGAGGTTTCTTTGCTGCTCGGCGAGGCATACCACAATCTCGGAGTAATCGATGCAAGAGCTGCGCGGTTCGGCGAAGCCGCCGACGAGTTCGAACAGGCCGCCCAATTCAATCCTTCCATCGAAAAGCTGGACCGAAACTGGGGACTTGCGGCATTTCGCGCCAGTCGCTACGGCAAGGCGATTGGGCCGCTGGCTCGCGAGTTGGGAAAGTATCCGCAAGACGCTTCATTGCGACAAATGCTTGGACTTAGTTATTACATGACCGACAAATTCAGCGAAAGCGCGGACACTTTTCGTCTGATTCTCGATGCACTTCCTGACAATCCTGGATTGCTCTACGCAGCAGGCGTTTCGCTCGTGAAAAGTGGCGATTTCGTCGCTGGTCAACGCTTGCTCACACGGATGCTTCAAAGCAGAGATACATCGCCCGAGTTGCATGTGGTCATCGCCCAAGCGTATTCAGACCAATCCAAATTCGCAGAGGCTTTGGACGAATATCAAAAAGCGCTGACCATGAATCCGAAAATTGACGACGCACATGCCGGAATCGGGATGGTGTATTTCAAGCAAGGCCGGCCTGACGATGCGATAGAGGAATTCAAGAAAGAACTCGTACAAAACCCGGATTCGACACTGGCAAAGTATCAGATTGCCTACATATTTCTTCAGCAGAACCGAAGCGCGGATGCGATGCCGTTATTGACTGATGTGCTGCGCAAGAACCCAGACCACGGAGACGCCCATTATCAGATGGGGAAAGCTTTGCTCGAAACCGGCGATGCGCCCGGCGCCATTCGGCATCTTGAGGCCGCAGTTCGCCTGCAGCCCTCACAAGCCTACGAATACTACCAGCTCAGTCTTGCGTATCGGCGTGCTGGCCGCGTTGCGGAGGCAGACTCCGCGTTGCAAACATTTCAGAAGCTCAAGGATGCGAGGCCACCGGTCAAAGGTTCTGCACTGCCGCCGAATTGAATTTTATTTTGCGGAGGCCGCTACATTTAACGGCAATTCTGTCGTTCCAAAAAGCCCTGTCCGGTTGTCCCGAACACCTAGCCGCAGCATGTAGTTGCCCGGGAGCAGTTTGACGGAGATGGGCATCGGCAGCCCCGATTTTTCAATGCGCGCGAACGTTTCCGGTTTGAGCGGCGCCTCCGCTTGCTGGACTTCGGCTTTCGCTAGTTTTCCGTCTTCCGTAAACGCTTGAACCTGAAATTCCAGGTTGCAGTAGCGTTGGTTTTCATTCGTCGTGCCGAAGCTTATGGTATGCGTGTCCACGAGGAATTCGACTTTCACTTCGCCGTTCCCAGTCGGCGGAATCGCCCTGGCATAGAACAAAACTGAGCTGGAATCGAGGTCATTTCGGGTCAGAGTATTTTTCATCTCTTCCCCGCCTGACTTCTTCCAATTCTCAGGGTCGGTCGCGTAGTATCCTCGCCGGTGTCTCACTGAAACACCACTCTTGGCGACTTTCACCTTCACCGACCGAAAGTTTCCGTCCCATTTCTTTTGCGAAGGGTAATAGCCCAAAACATAATAAGCGCTGCCGTCTTCCGCCCCGATCTGAATGGCCTTGGTTAAATCGTTGGTATTCAAAAATGCCCGCCCGCCTGTTTCTTGGGCCAGCATCGTCAGGCTTTCTTCTTCATTGAACCTACGAAAGGTCTCGCGACTATTCGCCCTTAGGTGGTCCTCTACAGTCAATTGCATGCGGCCGCTTGCATCGCGCCCCGTCTGGCTTGCATCGGCGACGGAGCTTCCTGTGAGTCCCCGGGCATCGACCGTGTACAAAGCGACCTGGGCATCGGACAAGAGATTCGTCGTCCTTCGAATTCTGTCTCCGAACGAACGATACACGTCTTGATCCTGCGCATCGACGATTGCCAGGTGAATCGGAAACGACGCCGAGAACCAGATCACGACTTTTCGTCCCGGGAAGCCCGACAGATACCGCGCAATGCCCGCAAGACAATCTGTCGTTCGACTGATGCGCATATCCAGTGTGCTCGCCTCGGTTTCTTTTTCGAAACGCGCCAGCGCGCCGGCGATATTATGAAGCGACCGGTCCATGCCGTTATCCTCGGCGCCGGAAGCACGTCCGGTCACGGCACGCGTCGAGCCCGGCCCCGCGTCACTCGTGGGAGCTGCTGGCTGAACATCGTTTGCGCCAAGCCTCCCTGCAGCTGCCGCCTGTGCTTTGTACTGTTCCATGGCCCGTTTCAAGAGAGAAGGATCAGATGTAAAGTCTTGAAGGACTGACAACTGGTTGCCCATGGCAAAGACCGCAATCCGCATGGATGGATCAAAGTGCTCCGCCAAAAAATCGATCATTTGCTTTCGGACTAAAAGCTGAGACTCCGCGGGCGTGTTGAGACCATCGAGTAGCAGGACGATGGGGACTCCGCGAGGCCGGCGGAACTCCGGACGATTTGTCGCAACGTGTGGCGGTAACTGAGTTTGCGAAACGGAGGGCTTCGCGTCCACACTGTGGAAGGAAAACAGGGTCAGCTTCTGCTCTTTGCCATCCTCTGTCAGAGAAAAATCGCCTTGAGTGAGATCCTTAACGGGATGGCCGGCGGCGTCCGTGACAACGACATCAATTTGCACCAGCCGCGTGGTGGCTCGAATGACAGCGCTCGAATCGGTTGCGCTTTGCGCTAGTTGCGCGCGAACTTGCCCGGCCGACCACAGGGCAAGCGCAAAGAATAAGCATATTCTCGCTGCTTTTTGCATGAGTTAGGACGCGCTAAACAAGGATAGTATAGACTTTGCACAACCGCAGCAAGTACAAACGAAGCACAGAAAGTCGGGCCGCCAGGGGTGATCGTTGAATTCGAGAAGAAGTTTCTTTACTGTACTTAGCCGCGCGGCCGGTGCACTGCTCCTCGTGCTAAGTTCTGCGCGCAGTGCTTTGGGCCAGGAAAAAGCCAAGTCTGCCGAACCTCCCTCCGTTCGTTTTGAAGACATCACCAAAAATGCCGGTCTGAAGGTCCCGCACATCGCGACGCAGGAACAGCACTACATCATCGAGTCCATGAGTGGCGGAGTAGCAATGTTCGATTGCGACGAAGACGGCAAACTCGATGTCGCCGTCGTAAACGGCTCCACTGTGGATCGATACCGTGCGGGCGGAGATTTGCTTGTCACTTTGTATCATCAGGATTCTGATCTCAAGTTCAGTAACATCACCCAGGATGCTGGCCTTACGCGCAAAGGTTGGGGCATGGGCATCGCGGTTGCGGACTTCGATAACGATGGAATTCTCGACATGTATGTGACTGGTTTCGGCGGAAGCGCTCTTTACAAGGGCCTCGGTCACTGCAAATTTCAGGACGTCTCCGACAAAGCCGGGGTACGGGGCGAAGGGTACATGACTGGCGCTGCGTGGGCCGACTACGATCGCGAACGAAACGTCTACCTCTTCGTTTCCCGGTACGTTCATCTCGACATCAACAAACTCCCTGAATTTGGCAGCAACGACAAATTTTGCCGTTTCAAGGGAATTCTCGTGCAGTGCGGTCCCTGGGGCATGGAAGGTGAAAGCGATTTGCTCTTCCACAATCGCGGAGACGGAACCTTCGAAGAAGTTTCGAAGAAAGCGGGCGTGGACGATCCACGCCACCGGTACGGCCTCGGCGCAGTGTGGGGTGATTACGATAACGATGGTTGGCCGGACCTTTACGTGGCGAACGATGCTGGGCCGAACTTTCTCTACCGCAATAAGCACGATGGCACGTTTGAAGAGATCGCATTGCTTGCTGGCACCGCACTAAGCGTCGACGGTCAGGAACTTGGCTCAATGGGTGTTGATTTCGGCGATTACGACCATCGCGGACGTCTGGATGTCTACGTGACTAATTTCGCTGACCAGCCCAACAATCTCTATCGCAACATGGGACCTATGGAATTTACTGATGCGGGTTGGGCTTCAAAGACTGGCCAACCGAGCTACCCCTACGTGAAATGGGGCACTGGTTTTGTGGACTTCGATAATTCAGGGTGGCTCGATCTCTTCGTCGCCAATGGCCACGTTTATCCGCAAGTGGACGCTACCGCCGGCGGGCTAAAGTACCGACAGCCAATGCAGCTCTTCTACAACCAGCGGGACGGTACGTTCCGCGATATCTCGGAGAGTTCCGGCGTCAACAAATCGCCACTCGCTTGTCGACGAGGCGTCGCGTTCGGCGACATCAACAATGACGGTCTGATCGATGTTCTCATCCTGAATGTCGGTGAGCCGCCGACTCTCCTGCTTAACATGACCGCCAACTCGAGTCATCGCGTTCTTTTTCAGTTGATTGGGAAAAAGAGCAATCGTGCTGCGATCGGCGCCCGCATCACGGTCACCGCGGGCGGTCTGAAGTCGATCAACGAAGTGAAGGGCGGATCGAGCTATCTTTCCCAGAACGACTTGCGATTACATTTTGGTCTTGGCGCTTCGGACAAAATGGACAGCGTGGAAATTCGCTGGCCCAATGGCAACACAGAACTGCTTCGCGACGTGCCTGCCGACGCCATCTACACCATTGTGGAAGGCGAAGGCATCAAGGGAAGCAAGCCTTTGGCGTCACTGCGGCCGATCAACTAGACGTGCTGCTTACTCGGCGACTGATTGTCGGCCCGTTCTCTTTTTCAGCATAAATGGGAGAAAATGGCGCGCCCGCCCCGACTCGAACGGGGGACCCTCTGCTTAGAAGGCAGATGCTCTATCCAGCTGAGCTACGGGCGCACCGCGATACTTCATTCTAGCCCATAGCATTTCCGCGTTTCCAGAAAACCTCTCGCCCGCCGTGCCAGAAGTCCTGCCCGCGCCGCTCTTCCTACTTCGCCGCCTTCAGCAACACCACATCCGTACTTCTTGTCCCTCGCGCCACGTACAGGGTCTTTCCATCTTGCGACCACGTAAACGAAGCAATCAGCCCCGACGGAAAATTCGTCACTTGCGTCATCGGCCCGCCGGGACTCTCCATCTTCCAGATATTCGCGGCTCCCTGCCTCATCAAATTCATGTACAGCGCTTTCCCATCAGCTGCCCATTGCGGCGGAGCCATGCCCATTCCGGGCACCATCGGGAAGGTTGCCGTCGGCGCGCCACCGCTCGCTGGAGCGATCACCACTTTGTATTCCGATTTCGCTTGCTCCTGTTTTTCCGAATTGTAAATCACGAATTTTCCGTCGGGAGAAAATCGGACGTAGGGACTGCTCACGTTCAGCAAATTCACTTTCGTGGAAGATCCGCCTTCGGTCGGAACGCGGTATAGACTGTGCTCCTCATCGTTCCAATAAAGGACCCACCGCCCGTCCGGCGTGCAAGTGGGCATCGAGGCTGACTTCTCATTGGTCAGCCGCACCGCGTTCGAACCGTCGGCATCCACTCGCCAAATATCTTCGTCTTCTCCGGCCATTTCCTGGTACACGATGTGCTTTCCATCTCCGCACGCGGAAACGTCCCGGATTCCTTGTCCGGCTGCCATGCTCACTTGCTTCGCGTTTCCGCCGTCCGTGTCCGCGGTGAATACGCGCCCTTCTCTCGTTTCATAAAGAATTTTGTCCCGACCAAATTTCGAGACATAAACAATCAGCGCCCCGCCCGTTGTCACCTGTTTCTCGTTCGTCGAATCCCCGTCCGGCAGCATCCAAAGGTCGCCCGTAATTGTCGTTTCCACGCTCGCCAGCGACGTCGCTCTTTGATCCACGCCGAACCACAACAGGCTGTAATCCCTTGGGTCGTTTGTGACTCTCTCCGCTCGCGCGGAAGGGAAGTCCACCTTCCAGATTTGCCCGCGTTCACCCAGATTTGCTTCGCGCACCGGCACCAGCATGGCGCTTCCGTCCGGCAGCCACTGTGCGCGTCCCAATTCGTCGCGCGACTTGTAGAGTTCGCGCAGTCCCGACCCATCGGGTGCAACAGCCAGCAAAAATCTTTTGTTCGTCTGGTAATTCGTAAACACAATCGTTTTCCCGTCTGGCGACCACGCCGGCGCAATTAGCGACGCGGCATAGACCAGCCCCGGTCTCCTCGCAATCACCTTCAGGTCGCTTCCGTCCGCATTTGCAACCACCAGATCGTTCAATCTCTTGTCCGGCACGCCTCGCACAAACGCAAATCTCTTTGCGTCGGGCGAAAAGCTCACCGCCGTATCAATATCCTCGACAAGCCGCACCGGCTGTCCGCCCTGCAGCGGGATTTTGTAGAGATAGCTGTAAAGTTGGTTTTCTTTCGAGGACGCCGTGTAGTAAAGCGAAGTTCCGTCCGGCGAGAACGCCACTCCGGCATAAGAGATTGCTTCCGGCGCAGTCAGTTGCGTTTCCTTCTCCGCCCCTAATTGCCGCAGCACCAAGCTCTGTTGCGCGCCATCCCGCAGAACGTAGGCAATGAGTTGCCCGTCCGGGGAAATCGCCGCCGTCGTGGCTTTGCCGCTCCGTGTCACGCGTTCCACGCGCAGATCTTGAGCATTCACGCCCTTCTGCCCGCGATGGTTCTTGTAGTACGCCACCGCCGCCACGGCCACAACAATCGCAACCAACGCCACGACCCCGTACGGCCGTTTGCGGCCGCCGGGGTTCCCCGGCGAGTTCGAATCTTCACCCATATTTCCGGCGCTATTCTGCGTGTCTGTCACTGGCGGCAAAATCTTAGGTTTCTGTTGCAACCAAGTCAACGCGTTCCCCCTATTAGACGCGCATCCCGACCGCACTTCTTTTCCGCGGGACATAAAGCCAGCATCATTTTTTGGTCCTGATCCCTGTTCACGAAGGTTTTCGTACTCAAAGGCCCGCGTTACTTCTTGTCTTTCACCCAAACAATGTCGTACGGACGGTCAAACGTGACGAACATCACGCACTCTTCCTTGGCGGTGCAGCTAAACCAGTGTACTTGTTTGCTCGGCATCATCGCAAAACCGCCCGCGCCAAGTATCGTGTCGCCCATTCCTTCCATTCCTGTCGAAACTTCTCCGCGCACAATAATTAGCTGCTCTTCTGCCGTGTGGTAATGCGGCGCGACCACGCAATTCGGCGCCGCTTTCATGATCGCCGTGGACGGTCCCTTTTCCATATCTCCGTTCTCCAGGAAGAACTGCAGGCATTTCGGTCTTTCATCGTCCTTGGGAAACTTCACTTCTGCGTATGGCCGCACAATCCCTTTCTTCGGCATTTGCGCATACGCTGTCACGGCCAATGCCAAGACCACTCCGATCGTTCCCAACAGCATCCATCGCGCCGATCTCCTGCTCGCACTCATTCGCACTCTGTTCATGGAATTTCTCCATCTTTCCAGCTTTATCAGGCCACTCAGCGCGCCATTCTACATGCAAGAACAACTCCACTTTCAGCCAGGCCCGGGATAAACTATCCGCCATTTTGGCTCTCAGCTACTCGGTCAGAAAGATCATCAATGAATAAGCTCCTGCCAGCCCTCGCCCTTCTTCTCATTGTGCCGGTTCTCTCCGCGCAGCAGACTCTGCAACTCGATGACCTGAAACACGAAGCTGTCGGCGAAGTCGAGAAGCTGCAAACTTTCACGCAGCAGATGGTCGACCAGATTTTCAGCTACAGCGAACTCGGCTTTCAGGAATTTGAAACGTCGCGTTATGTTACCGGCATTCTCGAAAAGAACGGCTTCAAAGTAGAGAAAGGAATTGCCGGCATTCCCACAGCTTGGATCGCGACGTACGGCAGTGGCAAGCCCGTCATCGCCTTCATCACCGATGAAGATTGCATTCCGCGCGCTTCGCAAAAGCCCGGTGTCGCTTATCACGATCCCATCATCGAAGGCGCTCCCGGCCACGGCGAGGGCCACAACTCCGGGATGGCAGTCAACGTAACCGCCGTCCTCGTCCTGAGGAAGCAGATGGAGAAGTATCACCTCTCCGGCACGCTCAAAGTTTTTCCCGGAATTGCCGAAGAACTGCTCGGGACCAAAGCCTTTTTCGTTCGCGCTGGATATTTCAGGGACGTTGACCTTGTCCTCGGCACTCACGTTGAATCTGAGTTTTCAACTTCCTACAGCACAGGAAAAGGGAACTGGAGCGGCCTCGTCTCCGTTCAATACTTTTTCCACGGCAAAGCTGCGCACGCCGCATTCGCTCCGTGGGAAGGCCGCAGCGCCTTGGACGCCGTCGAGCTCATGGACACGGCCTGGGATTTCAATCGCGAGCATCTGCGCCTTTCGCAACGGTCGCATCGCGTTATCATCAACGGCGGCGATCAGCCCAACGTCGTTCCCTCCGAAGCCACCGTCTGGTATTACTTCCGCGAACTCGATTACCCGCACATCAAATCGCTCTATGAACTCGGCAATACCATCGCCGATTCCTCCGCCAAAAGCACGCGCACTACGGTGGACCACAAACTCGTCGGCTCCGCCTGGCCGCCCTTTTTCAACAAAGTCATCGCCGAAGCGCAGCAGAAAAATATCGAGGCGGTCGGCATGCCCAAGTGGACGGAAGCCGACCAAACTCTCGCGAAGACGTTGCAAAAGGAAATCGGCGCAAAAGTCGAAGGCTTGAAGGAAAAAGTCGAGCCGCTCACCGAGCCGGTGAAAGACCCCCTCGGGGGCGGATCCGACGATGTCGGCGACATATCCTGGAACGTCCCGATGGTCTATCTAATGTATCCGGCGAATATTCCCAACACGCCCGGCCACAGCTGGATCGACGCCGTCGCCATGGCCACGCCCATCGCACACAAAGGCTCCACGGCCGGCGCAAAAGTCCAGGCGCTCACCGCGCTCGATTTTCTGCTGCGCCCAGAACTCGTCCAGCAAGCCTGGGACTATTTCCGCAACGTCCAGACCAAAGACGTCCACTACGAATCTTTCCTCTCCCTCGACGACAAGCCCGCCATCGAATTCAATAAGGAAAAAATGCAGAAATTTCTTCCTGATCTCAAAAAGTTCTATTACGACCCATCCAAATACAAAACCTACTTGGACCAGTTGGGGATCGCGTACCCTACCGTTCGCTCAAATCCCTAGACACGGGGAGAGTGCACCACCTTGGTTTCTAACGGTGTGTCTTTCAGTTGTCTCAGCGAGACTATTCCTGTCGCCATAATCCAATAAGCAATCATACTGGCCACAAGCGCGCTATTGCCCCATCCAATCGCGCTGTAGAACTGTGCTGCGTTCGTTCCGAAGTACATCGAGGGGATGAATACCAGATTGATGCCTGCTATTACGTAGGCCGCTTGCCCGAGCCAGTTCGGCATTATGCGAGTGCCGCGTATGGAATAACCTGCGGCCGTCAGAATCACTACGGTCAAGGCGCGCCCAATCGAGCCGTGAATAAGCATAGCCCCTTTCGCCAGCGGGCCATCAATCGTGGGGTCGATCGTTCCCGCTGGTTGTCCTAATATGGCTCCAACCTCCAACGAAATCCCCACCAGCAGCACTGCCACGTACGTCAGGCCGCCTCCGAAGACGAGCGACGCAATCCATTCGTACGCCGCATCCGCTTTTCGAATGAGGCGCGAAAGACCCGTGAAAAAGACGATCAAAAAAGTGCAAAGAAAAATATTGATCAGGTTGCGCGTGAGAACGTTCGCCGCAGTGGGTAAGCGGGAATCAGTGAAGTACAACGGAATTAAGAGCGCCGAGCCGAATCCGGTTGCCACGGCCGCATACCCCGTCACCCGCCGTACGTGTGTATCATTTGCTGATTCTGTCCCCTGGTGTTCGGCATCGTTACGTAGGTTGTTCATTCGAATTTCACCTTCCTGGCAGTCGGTCCCGTGATAGTATCTGTGTACGTTCTATACGTATCTGTGTATAACATACACAGACGAAAGTGTGCACTCTCCGAATCCGATTGTCAAGGTTGCCTTTGCAGGCCTAGTCGCAGGTTGAAGTTTCTCCGGGGGTAAGATTGGCAAGGAAAAAAGTCCGAAGCGCCGAAATCTCCCGCCGCATGGAATTGCTCTGGGGCGGCGGCGAGCGAAACCTGCCCGGTCCCAAGCCCGCGCTCACTCTCGACCGCATCGTGCAGAGGGCTGTGGAGATCGCCGATAAGAACGGCCTCAACGCCGTCACCATGCAGAATGTCGCAAAGCGTTTGGGCGTGACGACCATGGCGCTCTATCGGTACGTCTCAAGCAAGTCCGAGCTTGTGGACCTTATGGTCGAATCGGCCCTTAGCGAACCGCCTGCAACGGACAACTCTCTCGGTTGGAGAGCTAACCTCGCCATATGGGCGCACGCAAACCTGGACTTTTACCGGCGTCACCCCTGGGCGCTGCAGGCCATCTTCTCTTCGCCGCCATTCGGCCCAAATCAGCTGGTCTGGTTCGAAGTTGCCCTGAGGGCCCTCTCCAGCGTGCGGATGGGGCCCGCGGAAAGAATGGCTATCATCTCCCTTGTGGACGACCACGTGCGAGGATCGGCTCAGCTCCTGCTCACTCTCGCCGCAACCCCCCAGTTTGGCGAATGGTACGCGGCGGCTCTGGAACGCGCTGGTTCCGATGAACGTTACCCGAGAATCGCGGAACTTCTTGCCGACAGCACCTCTGCATCCTCCGGCGGCACATGGAATCAGTTCGATTTCGGCCTGGAGCGAGTCCTCGATGGCATAGAGGAATTTATCCGCAACAAACAAAAGGGACTTGGCGAAACAAAAACTCCTAGTCCCGGCAAGCGAATTCACCGCACTTGAATAACTTCGGAGAACTCAGAAGATCCCGCTGCTACGTTTCTTGCCATCGCATCCGGCATCATCGGAAGAATTGCCGGAAAAGAAGAAAGCCCAACGAGTAAATCTTCCGTGGTTGACAAACGCCTTTGGCGCTGATCAAAATCTAATGTCTTATTAAGATGATAAACGGCCTGTTCTATTGTTGGATGTGTAGCGAATTCCAATTCGAATTATCTCGTCCGACCTACGTTTCTTATCTTCTTTGTTTTGATACTCATGCAAAACCCTTTTCCCTAACTTCCCTGTTTTGATATTCATACAAAACTACTTCGACCAACTCGGCATCACCTATCCAACGATTCGCTCTAATCCCTAGTCAGCGGAGGGTGCCCCACCCTTGGTTTGTAAGGGTGGGCCTTTCTTTCAGGTGAAAATTCTTCTTGACACATATATCTGTAACTGATATATTTGTCATTGGCATATTTAGCTTGGAAGGATTTGCTGTGAAACAAACCGTAATCCCGCCCGAATTTCAGCCGCTTCTCCCCCTCACCCCCGCCGTTTTCTACGTCCTCTTTTCCCTGGCCGATGGCGAGAAACACGGTTACGCCATCATGCAAGAAACGAAATCTCTTTCCTCGGGCAAATTCCAGATGGGCCCCGGCACTCTATACTCCACCCTACAGCGCTTGCTCGATCTCTCCCTGATTACAGAAGTCGACGGCCCCGCCGCTTCCACTGACCGCGACTCTCGCCGCCGCTACTACCGGCTTAAAGGCTGCGGAAAGCTTCTCCTCGAAGCGGAACTTGCTCGTATGGATTCGGCCGTCCGCCTCGCTCAGCGCAAAAAGCTTGTCTCGCGCACCGCGGAGTGACTCATGCAAAGCCTCATTCGTTTAAGCTGCTTCCTTTATTCACGACTCCTCATCTTCTATCCGCGCGAGCTCCGCCAAAAATTCGGCACGCACATGGTCGAGATTTTCGAAGATCTTTTGCTCGAGCTTCCTCCGCACCGCGCTGTCGCCGCGTTCTTGTCTCTTTGGCGCATCGCATTGTGGGAACTTGCCAGCGTGGGCGTCGTTTCGCGCTTACAAAACCCCACGCTCATCGCTGCTGCGTCTTCGGTTCTTCTCTCTTCGCTCCTGGCGTGGTTCTTTTTCCGGGGCGTGAGAGCCTAGAAGTTTTTTTGTTTATTTCTTCTTTTAGGAGGCCGCCATGCGTGGTCAATTACCCATCTCGATGTTCGCAATCATTTTCGGAGCTTTGGAAGCCGCCGGTGGAGTTCAAGAACTCGTCTATCGCGGCATTCTGAATAGCCAGACGGAACCACTCGTGGTTGGAACGTTTGGCACGCTCGCAGGTGTCTTGCTCCTCTTGGCGGGAATCCTGCTCCTCATTCGTTCGCAGCGTTCCGGCGTGTTGGTCCAAGCGGCAGCCTTCGTTTCCGTCCCGGTTTTCATTCTGATAGGCATCGTAAAGCATTACGCCGGCTGGCCCATCACCCTCGTTGGCATCGCCTACCCTCTCTTCCTGGTCCTCTACGTCTACAAAATCGCGAAGCCCGCCGAGCCTCTTCGCAGTGTCTGACAAGTCCTGCAGCGTGGCCGGCGCGGTTGCAATTCCTCAAGCGTTCGTGACGGAGCAAGCGCGCTCCGTTCGCGCGGGCATTGCGCTTTATCTCGCGCTTGCTTTTGCGTTTACCTGCGTGTTGCTGGTCGGAGCGATCAAACTCAAACTTGGCGAGCCGTATCTCAACGTCGGCATCGCTGGACCCGCCGTCGCCGCGTTTTTTTGCTCGCGCAGCCGTTCGCAGCAACGGAATCACAGTCTTCTTTTTCGTTTGCTGTGGTTCGCTCCGGTTCTCATCCTGTGCTGGGCCGTTCTTTTGCTTCGTTATTTTCCGCCTGGCGGAGCGGGCACGCCACTTCGTCTCCATCCCTTTCTCTTGATCCCTGCAATCTTCCCGGCATGGATTCTCTCCGGCGTTTTTTCTCCAAACGATGGCGTTCGCCAGCTTGCTGGTCGGCTTGTTCATGCCCCCAGGCGTTGGTCTCTTTATGCGTTGCTCTTCTTTCCCGTTCTGGTGGGAATCCCCACCATCATCGCCTCGTCTCTTCATATGCCCGTCCTTCGTCCGCCGGCTGCCATCGCCGGCGCTCTCCTCTTTTTTCTCTACAATCTCCTCTTCGTCGGAACGCTGGAAGAACCTGGCTGGCGCGGCTTTCTTCTCGACCGCTTGCAGCAAAAACTTTCGCCGCTCGCGGCCAGCCTTCTCGTTTGGCTGCCCTGGGCCGCCTGGCACGCCCCGCTCGACTACTATCGCCCCGTCCGCTTCACCCTCATCAACTACCTTTTGATTCGCGTGATTTTTCTCATCCCCATCACCATTATCTTGACCTGGTTTTACAATCGTTCCCGCCGCTCCGTTCAATCCACCGCTCTCTTTCATGTCTGCATGAACACCTATCCCTTCGTCATTCCTTATTACCAACCCGCTTTTGCGATCCTGTTTCCCTTCGCCATCTTCGCCATCGTCTCCGGCCGCATGTGGGCCCGCTCGTCGCTAACCGCCCGCGCCGCTTCGGCTTGATTGCTTAGTCCAAGCCACAAAAAGTACAGCCGTACAAAATTCATTATTCCGGCCAGTCGTTTTCCACTAATCGTTTCTCGTACACTCCTCCCAGGCTAAGCGCTCGCTGGACCACTTGGAATCGAAAGACTGTCCACATGCTTGCAGCGGAAATCCCGATCGACTCCCCCGATCATGCCAATGGCGAGGAATCCTGGTTTGAACCGGCTAGCTGCGTATCATCTAATCGAACGAACGGCTACCTGAGGACCCCCTGCCCGCACTCTTACCTCTTTAGAATGAATGCTTACGAAAAAAGTGGGGAGGGGGGTGGGGTTGCTCCCACAGCCACGCCTGACCTAGTTCTCGGCAGTCGCTGGCGTTCTATCCCGTGTAAATTCAATCGGTTGCGCACACTTTGCGCAAAACGTCGTCCTCAAAATTGCTCCAACCCCTTTGTTTTCATGCGACTGCGCACAGTTGCAAAAATCATAGGGGATGGCGCCTCCCGCCGCTGCTACAATCCCGCGGTGTCTTCTTCAACTTCGCCATTGGAACTCGTTGCGGGGTCCGCCGATTTCGGCTCGCGGCTGGATCGTTTCGTCGCTTCGCATTGTCCCGAACTCTCCCGCTCGCGCATCCAGGAACTCATTGACTCTGGCTTGGTGCTCGTGAATGGTCAGCCCGCCAAGCCCAGCCAAAAACTCAAAGGCAACGAACGCATCACAGTCCAGCCCGAACCTCGCGCGCCCCTCAAAGCCGAAGCCGAATCCATTCCGCTCGACATTCTTTACGAAGACGACGATCTCATCGTCATCAACAAGCCCGCCGGCATGAACGTCCACGCCGGAGCGGGCAACTCGCGCGGCACGCTCGTCAACGCGCTACTTGGACGCGGCCAATCGCTTTCGCAATCCGCCGATCTTTTGCGGCCCGGTATCGTTCATCGTCTCGACAAGGACACCAGCGGCGCCATCCTCATCGCCAAAAACGATTTCGCGCATGCAAAGCTTTCCGAAGCTTTCCGCACCCGTGCCATCGAAAAAACGTACATCGCTCTCGTGCAGGGCAAATTCACAACCGCGCAAGGCCGCATCGAACTCGCCATCTCTCGCGATCCCAAGCGTCGTGTCAGAATGTCCGCTCGTCCCGCAAACAAATCCGCAACCGCCCGCTACGCCCGCACGGACTGGACTGTCCTCCAACAGTTCGGCCCAGCCACGCTCCTAGAAGTCCAACTCCACACTGGACGCACGCATCAAATCCGTGTGCACTTTTCCGCCTTCAAACATCCCGTCGTCGGCGACACGCTTTACGGAGCCGCGTCCCAACTCATCGTCCACAAAACCAGACTGCCCGTTCTCGGCCGGCAATTCCTGCATGCCGCGAGCCTTTCTTTCGCCCATCCGCGCACGCAAGAAAGAATCACCGTCACCGCCCCGCTCGCACCGGAACTCAAAATCTATTTGGAGAAATTGGCCGCCGCCGCAGGCGTTCCCAAAATTGACGCCTCGCTTGCCGCCTTCCTATAATTCATGCCAATGCGCCAGGCCATCACAGCACTCGTTCTCGCGTTCATTCTTCTCGCTTTGCCCATTACGGAAAGCGCGCAGCAACAGCAGCCGCAACCGCCTCCTCCGAACCAGCAGGAGCCGCAGCAGAGTCAAACCGTCATTAAGGTTCCGGTCAACCTGGTCGACGTGCTTGCCACCGTTCTCAACCGGCGCAACAAACTTGTCCCGGATCTCACTGAAGAAGATTTCAAACTGATGGACGATAACGTCCAGCAATCCATTCGCTATTTCAGCCGCCAATCGGACATTCCTCTGCGCATTGGGCTGCTGCTCGATACTTCCAACAGCATTCGCGACCGCATCAAGTTCGAGCAGGACGCCGCCGTCAATTTTCTCTATACCGTTCTCCGCCGCGGCAAGGATCAGGCTTTCGCCATGACTTTCGATGACGAGCCGCAAATGATTCAGGGCTTTACCGGTGACACGGGAATGCTGCGCGATCAAATCATCCGCACAAAGGCGGGAGGTGGCACCGCAGTTTACGATGCAATTTACGATGCCTGCGCGAAACACCTTAGCAATCCTCCGCGCCCGCCGGGCGATCAGCCTGACGTCGTTCGCCGCGTTATGATTCTCATCAGCGACGGCGAAGACAATCTTTCCGATCACACCCGCTCGGAAGCCGTGGAAATGGCGCAGCGCACCGGCGTCGTCATCTACACCATCAGCACCAGCATTCAGTGGGTTACCACCACCGCTGAAAAAGATTGCCGCGCCACTGGCACCTGCAAATATCACCTCACCGACGGCGACAAAATTCTGCAGGACCTCGCCGAAGAAACCGGCGGCCGCTCCTTCTTTCCGTATCACGTGGATGATTTGGATCAGTCGTTCCAGGACATCGGCGACGAACTTCGCAACCAATATCAAATCACGTACAACCCGTCGAATTTCGTTGCCAACGGAAAGTATCACCGCATCAAGCTTGAAACGCCGAAATTCAACGGCTATCAGATTCGCGCACGCAAGGGATACTATGCGCGGGCGAATCCCGGAACATCCTTGAACGCACCCGGGGCTACGCCACCTGCAAATCCTCCAGCCGCGGCTCCGCCATCGCCAAAATAATCTGGTGCCAGAAAGGATTTGTTTTTTCTGAAAATTTACTGCGCTGTGTCGCGGAAAAGAATTGCGTCGGCTTCCACGTGCACTCGTTCAATCGCAAGTTTCGCGCCGTCGCGCGAATAAGCGAACGCGCCGATCCTGTCTTCCTTGTAATGTGTAAGTTGTTTGTGCTGTGAACCGTCGAGCGGCTGCATCCACAAATTATCCACGCCCTTTTCGCGCACGATGTATGCGATTGACTTTTGGTCGGGCAGATACTTTGCGCCCTCCTGCGCTCGCTGATCGATATCGTGATACTGCCTTGTTTGCATCTCCGTCGAATCTTCGCGCAGCATTAGTTTGTGATCGAATTCGCGGACTTCCTTTGTCAGGATGAATTTTCCGTCTGGAGATAAATCGTACAATCCAATGCCGGCATTCACGACCAGCTCCGGCGTTCCCCCATCAATTGAAATCCGTTTAATGCGGTTTCCGTCCGCGCGGTCCACGTAATAAACAGATTTTCCATCGGGCGAGCAATGCGGATCCTCTTCGCTCTTCCCGGAAGTTAGCTGGAACTGGTTTCCGCCGGTTTTATCCATCCGCCACAAATTTGCAGTGGGTTTTCCCGAACGCCCGACGATGCGAAGGATCAAGAACTTTTCGCCGCATGAAGCGACCTCATCCGGAATCTCCTTCGCATCCGAGAAAATCAGACTTTCTCCGCCGGCGGGATTCACGATTCGAATCTCTCCGCCTTGTGGCAAAACGACATTTCCATCGGCCGTCCAGTCCCAGTGCCCAAGTTGCTGTTTGGAAGAAAGCACAAGCTGATGCGTTTCTTGCGGAGAATTCGCCGGGGCAATGAAAAAGTCGGCGCGCGATTGCCGTTGCGTTGCAACAAAACTTTTTGCATTTGCCGCAAGGCTCGGGTGGAAATATGCATTTGTGTCCGCGGTAATCGCGCGA